>OJNQ01000719.1_pt1 | contig 25474 bp, 19 predicted proteins | sample 1597621 | NCBI WGS metagenome assembly OJNQ01 (sample SAMEA2452137, study PRJEB22498) | human gut metagenome | reverse complement strand
GCAAAGAAGGAAAGTTTTATTGAATGAAAGGGCAGGCCACCCTGACCGGAGTACGGATACCTGGGTTACCTGACCGGATTATTTCTATAAAATACCGATGGCTGAATTAATCCCTCATGTAAGGGTTCAGAAAAACAGCTGTTTGATAGAAATTTATACTTTTCAGGTCACAGTTCGTTTCCTATGTAGTGATAACGTAAGTCGGAGGTGTTCGTGTTCGGGGACCATTGGAGCTCTGTCGAGTGTCGTCTTGCTTTTTCTGAACGCCCGACCGGTGGTGTCTGACGAACGTAGTGAGGAGTTCCGCCGGTCAGTGAAGGAAAGCCTTACCGGACCGTTCCAGGCGAACCGGTCTGACGGCACAAAACCCGGAATCGGAATAGAAAGAAAAAATAAACCTACGTTTATAACGTTTAATATGTATATAACTGCCTAAATATTTAGGGACATTTACTGAATATTCCCAGTTAACGGAAAAATGAGAAGGGTTGGGGATGGGGAATGGCGGTTGACGAACCGGGAGGCGCTGGATATGCCCCTTTGGGGGTGGGAGAAATATATCTCGGATACGGGTGGATATTTCTCCTGTGCGAACTCGGTGGGTCAGATGAACTTTTCCCGGTTTTGTGTCTTGTAAAGTCCTACCAATAAGAATATGAAGGAAGAGAGTAAGATAATCAATCGGTTGTCGAACAGGGTGTTATAAAAAATTTGCGGATTTTTATCCAAGGGGACGTCAAAGGGATTCAAAAATACATTCCATTTGCTGACGTCCAGAATTTTACTCGATGCGAACAGTAATAAACCGATAATGATAATCATTACTGCCGTACCGTTGCCATTCCGGATGAGTGTACTGAGCATAAAACACAGTAAACCGATGAAAAGCGCAGGTACCATACTTTGCAAAGCGAGTTGCAGGGGAGGTACCTCTACAACCAGCCAGTCGGTGACGGCAGCTAAAAGCAAAGTGATGATAAAACAAATCATATAGGCGATCAAAAGCCGGAATAACCAGATTTTATACCGATAGTTCGGAATACCGAAAATGATTTCTATGATTTTGGCATCCTGGTCGTTCTGTATACCGAAACAGGTCGGATAGAAGATCAATAGGATAGAAGGCACTAATAACATACTGTATCCGGTAGCCATCGTAATCTCCGAATCCGAAATAAGATTTAACCCCACCGTCAGGATATAAAAACCGACGGCACTGAGAATAAAATACATAAACTTATTGCCGAAGATAATCTTTATATTATACCGGGCGAGTTTTGCTATAGGAGTGATGTAATATTTCATGGCTTTACAAGTCTATTGAGTGATGATATTTTCATGATTAGCTAATTTTACATTCCTCAACAACCACAGATACGAGTCTTCCAGTAGAGGAGAAGTATGTACGGCATTGGGAACCGGTTGGGTCTCCGACAGACACCTGACTTTGATATTCTCTCCGTTCCGGATATGATGTACCAATAACAGGTCGGAAGGCAATTTTACAAATTCCCGGGCCGGAATTTCGAAAGTCCATGTCACATCTTTAGCAATTTCCACCATTTCGGAAGGAGTTCCGTGATATTTCAACGACCCTTTGTTGATAACACCCACCTGGTTACAGGAACTGGCGATATCCTCGATAATGTGGGTAGAGAAAATAACGATCCGGTTGCGCGACAATTCTACTAAAAGATTTCTGAAACGGATTCTTTCCCGGGGGTCCAATCCGGCAGTCGGTTCATCGACAACCAGAATGCGGGGCAGGTTCAGCAAAGTCTGTGCTATTCCGATCCGTTGTTTCATACCTCCTGAGAAACCTCCGATCTTTTTATCTTTGTTTTCATACATATGAACCGCTTCGAGCACTTCTGTGATCCGTTTGCTCCGGGTTTTGGGATTATAAATTCCTTTCAGGAGAGCCTGATATTCCAAAAACTCCCAGGAAGTCAGATTTTCGTAAGTACCGAATTCCTGAGGCAGATAACCGATCAATCCCTGCAATTCTTCCCGTTTTTTCTGGGTATCGATGCCATTGATGAATATTTTTCCATAGCTCTGCTCGAATATGCCGCAGATGATACGCATAAGGGTGGTTTTACCTGCACCGTTAGGTCCTAACAAACCGAACATACCGGTATGGATCTCCATAGAGACGGCGTTCAAGGCTTTGAACGGTTTTTTCTTGTATCCGATCATCGGAATTTTTGTGGCGATCTTATATACTCCTTTTTTCAATTCCCTGAACCGACCGTCGATCATATCGATGTTGATATTGTATTTGTGGATCCGGTCCGATAAATAGCGGGCAACTATAGCGACATACCAAAGGAGATCGAGTAAAATAGCCATGCCGGAATCCGAGAATTTTATAGAAGCCCATATGAGCGTAAACAAGGGCGAAAAGTAATAAATGAAGATTCCGCATACCCGTATACACCAGCTCAAGCTTTTGATTTCATGAGCTTTAAAATATTCACCTCCGATGGCAATCAATTTTGTCAGCAACATCCAGGTGCAGACGGCAAAAATGATGGCCCAGAAGGTCAATGTTTGATAGAAATAGGTGAAATAAATCAGGAAGCCGGTGATAGGTAACATCCATACCAAAGGTTTTAAATCCGACCATTGCCGGTATTCTTCCTTTAATCCCAGCCGTTCCCGTACACGTTGGCCGGATTGCCATTCCCGTTGAAATTCATTGGGACGGCCATAGATCTTCACCAGATTACGGATTGAAATATGGATTTCCTGATCCGGAGGGATAATCCGGCTGTTGGCCTGACGCAGACTAGTCTCCATAAACCAGGTGGCTGCCGGTATCAGTATAATGGCTCCGACAAAGTAACCCAATTGCCATATCAGCGAGTCGGTTATCATCACTATGCCGATGACTGCCAGGATCAAAAGGGTGAGTTGAATAATCTTCAGGGTTAAACTCTGGGTACGCAGCCGATGAAGTGCTTCTTCCAAACCGGAATATAGGGTGGGGATAATCACCAGGGTCAATAATGTACTCATGGTCAATCCTCCGATCACCGTGATGGCGAAAGGAGCTCCGAGTCCTGATACAAATTCTCCTTGTCCCATGGCTAACGGGAACATGGCCACGATGGTGGTGATGGCTGTGATCAGGATAGGACGTACCCTCGAGATTCCGGCGATGATGAGGGCTCGCGGTTTACGGTTACCCTGTCGCCGCAATTGCGAAGTGTAGTCGATCAGGATGATACTGTTGTTGACGACGATACCGATCAGGATAATGACACCGATCAATACATTGGCATTCATCAACGAATTGCTGGTAAACAATAAGGCCAGTAAGGAACCGATGGCAGCCAGGGGAATAGCGAACATCAATACGATCGGGGCTGTAAGTGATTCGAAAACAGACGCCAGGATCATGTAAATGATCACAAAAGCAGCCAGAATCAGAAAAGTGAATTCGCTGGTTTCGTCCTCTTCATGTACCACCTCGACAGCGATGCCGGTAGGAATATCGGTATTCTGCACCAGTTCGTCTATCTCTGTCCTTGCGGCTTCCAGAATATTCTTCGATTCGTTTACATCGGAATTGAACCGGTAGTTCACCGTGATTTCTTTATCCTGGTTGACCCGGTTTATGTTTCCTTGTCCCCGGGTAAGGTTGATATTACTGAAGCTACGTAATTCGGTAAGGGAATTATTCGTGTTGGTGACTTGCATATTGCGCAAGTCTTCCAGCGTACGTACCGGATCCTGGTTTTCTTCTTCTTTTTTCTCGGCTAGCCGTTTGTCTTTGATGATGATATCGTACTCCTGATCTCCCGCTTTGTATTTGATCGAAGTCGTATTTTGGGGGGCGAAATTATTGAGCTCGGTGACGACATTATTCGGAGTTACATCATTGATTCCCATCAGATATTGGTCGAACATGATCCTGGCTTCGGGTTTTCCCCGGGATGAACTGACCGATGAATAGCTGATATTGTCCAATTCTTCCAATTGGAATTTGAGCAACTCGGCCAGGTTAGCCATTTTTTCGAAATCCTGGCCCTTGATGACAATTTTTTCCGTTTGGGTACCCATACCCATTTTTTTCATCAGTTGGTCGGCACCTCCCATGAGTGAACTGCCACCACCCCGGAAGTTTTCGCTGCTCTCGATAGCTTCGAGGCTGATATCGCTGACTCTTAACCCATCGGAGAGGGATAGAATCGTACTCTTGAGTTCGTTCAGTGTTTTTTTGTTGATCTTTTCGAAGTCCTCTTTTAGTTTGATGGTGACACTGGCATCCGTGGAATAGATCTTTGTACTGTATTGTTCGATTTCCTGGATATCGTTCAAGCGTTCTTCATAAGCTTTTATCGTTTCGTCTGTCCGGTTGAGGGTATTCCCATTGGGGAAAGTCATATAGACATTGAACGTATCGGCTTCGATTTCTTTTAACGTATTCATGGTCAGTGTCAAAGATAAAGCTACCGTGACGATCAATACCAATATCGCAGTAAATACGACTGCTGCCGGTTTGCGCAGGCACATTTTCAGTAAAGCGATATAAATCTGTACCGGCCGGCTATGAATCGATAATGTACTGAAATTTACCCGGTCGCCCTGGCCTTTCATGAATTGATTGACGGCCATAGGGATCAGTAGCAAAGCCACGACCAACGACAGGATAAGAGTCGTGATGATCGACACGCCGATATGTTCACCGATCAGCTTCAGGATAAAATCGTCTGAAAACAGGAAAGGAAGAAATACAGTGATCGTAGTCAGAGTGGCGGCGATAACCGCTTTGGCCACCTCCTGAGTGCCCCTTACCGCTGCTTCCTGACTATTGACTCCGATCGCACGCAACCGGAAGATATTCTCCATGACGACGACCGAATTATCCAACAACATGCCCACAGCGAGGGCTATACCAGTTAAAGTCAGTGTATTGATACTGATACCGAAAAAGTAAAAGAAATAAAAAGCAGAGAATACCGAAATGGGGATTGCCACGGCAATGAAAGTGACGATCTTGAAGTTTCGCAAAAACAGGTAGAGAATGAAAATAGCCAGAATTGCTCCGGTCAAACCCAGATTGATGATGGTGTTGATGTTTTCACTCATCGTTTCGGCTGTGTCCGTATCGACTTTGATAGAAACTCCTTTGGTAGCCAGTTCTTCATTCAACTGGGCGATTTCTTCCCGTACCCGCTGTGAAAGATCGATGATATTGACCAGCGGAGATTTGGAAATAACACAGGTGATAACTTCTTTCCCATTCACCCGCGAATAGGATTCTTCTTCTTTAATGCCGAAATTGATGTCGGCGATGTCTTTCAACAATACCGGACCTTCGGATACAACGATGTTTCCCAGGTCTTCTGTCGCGAGATATTCTGCCGTAACGTTGACAAAAAAACGTTTGTTATCCTGAAATACCGAACCGGCGAAGGTCTTTTCAGACATATTCTTGCCGATCAGTGAGCTGACTTGTGATGCGGTGATATTGAGCGCTTTGCATTTTTCATCGTCGAGAAGGATTTCGATGCTCTTCTGACGTCCGCCCATGACCGTGACCGAGGCTATTCCATCCGTACTTTCAAGGATGGGAGCAATGTCGATATCGGTGATATTCCGGACATAATCGACATCGTCGTCTCCCAGAATCTGTAGAGTCATAAACTGATCACTGGCCATTCCGCTACCGGCTTTATTGACCTGGATGGTGAAGTCTTCCGGAATACTTTTGGTGATCGCTTTGATTTTTTCTTCCAGCTTCAGGTAAGCATATTTGACATTTGTATTTTTGGTAAAGGAAACAGTGATACGGGCGTTCCTATTGGAAATCAATGTCGTTATATCCTCGACGCCTTCCAAGCCGCTGATTACGCCTTCTACCGGAATAGCTGCCTGACTCTCGATGTACTTCGGATCCAGCTCGGTCTTGGTGGAAATAGTTACATTCAGGGAGGGGAACTCCGCATCCGGATATAATTCCATCAGTAAGTACCTGTACGAAAACAACCCCATCATGGTCAAACCGATGAAGATCATCGAAATCAGTACTTTACGATTTATTAGTTTGTTCATTTTTTCTTATTTAGAATCAAAAATGTCAAAAGCTCGAAAATGCCTTTCAAATCTTCTCTACGTTTTTGACTTTTTTGTCAAAAATGTAGTAAACACACGGGATCACTACTAATGTCATCAGGGTAGAAGTGAACAGACCGCCGATCACCGCCAAAGCCATAGGGGATCGCAGTGAAGCACCCTCTCCGAATCCGAAACACATCGGCAATAAAGCCAGAATAGTAGTCAGACTGGTCATGATGATCGGGCGGATACGCTGTTGGGCGGCTCCTTTTATGGCCTCTGTCAGAGCGAATCCTTCTGCCTTGAGCCTGTTGGCTGCATCTACCAGTAAGATGGAGTTGTTGACAGCTATACCTGCCAGCATGATGATACCGATAAAAGCCATCATATTCAAAGAGGCTCCGGCTAGCAAAAATGCGTAAATACAGCCTACTCCGGCCAACGGGATCGTCAGCAAGATGGTAAACGGATGACGCAAGGATTCGAATTGAGAAGCCATCACCATATATACCAATACGATAGATAGTATCAGAGCAAAGGACAAACCTTGAAACGATTCGGCCCGTTTCTCTTCTTCTCCGGTAATTTGTGCTGAATATTTAGCAGGGAATTGGATATCTTTCAACTGTGCTTTGATTTCCGGAGTAACACTGCCTAATGTATAGCCCTTTTCGAGCATTGCGGTGACTTTACCGATCCGGTTTTGGTTGCTACGGTTGATTTCTTTCGGAGCTGTCGTAATCGAAACCTCTGCAATCTCACCCAGACGATATTTCTTTTCTCCTTGTACGATTTCAACATTTTGCAATTCATCGAGCGATACTTCCGGTACTTTGATTTCGATATCGATCGGTTCACCTTCGGATTCGAAATTGCTGGCCGTCTTCCCGTTCAGCTTTTCTTTTATCTGACTGGCCACCGAAGCGATATCTACCCCGTAAATCCCGCTTTTCAACCGGTCGATAGAGATGTTGACTTCCGGAGCTCCTTGTTCCATAGAAGTTTTGATATCGTAGAGTCCGGGGATAGAGGCTATTTTCTCCTTTACCTCCGTGCTGAGTTCGTCGATCATTTCCAGTTCCTCCCCTTTAATCTCGATAATTACAGGAGCTCCTTCCGTTCCGAGGATGCTTTGTAAGGCAGATTGTTCCTTTTCGAACGATATCTCCACGCCCTCGGGAATCGTGTAATTATGACTCAGATTACTGATAATATAATCTGCATCGGCTTTGGCTTTGTTTTTCAATTTGACTTTTACCTCTGCCTGATTTTCGCCTTCGAGTTTCCCGCTAGTCGTTTGGCTTTCGGTTGTTGTCGAAGGTCCAACCTGAGTAAAAATCCATTCCAGATCGTCTCCTGCCAACTCTATAATCATATTTTCGATGGTAGCGGCCGCATTATCCGTGCTTTGCAGACGGGTTCCCGGTTCCAGAGTGATGTAAGTCGAAAATTCCCGGGAATCTGCTTTAGGCATAAATTCTTTATCGATCAACGGGAGCAGCAGGTAACTTCCGATCATGACCACTAACGCGGCCAGGACGACAGCGTACCGGTGTTTCAAAAGTTTACCGACAAACTGACCGTATCCTTTGATTTTTAAAGAAGCCTGATTTTTGGCAGGTGCTTTCACATATTGTGAAGCTAACATCGGGATTAACAATACCGCAACAAAAAGAGAAGACAATAGAGAGAACGAAACGGTCCAGGCCTGTTCTTTAAAAAGTTCTCCGGCAGCTCCCTGGATGTAAACGATAGGTAAGAATACCACTATGGTCGTGAGGGTTGAAGACGTGATAGCCCCTGAAACTTCCGAAGCTCCTTTGATAGCCGCTTCCTTGGGGGAAAGGCCGTTTTCCAGATTCCGGAAAATATTCTCCATGACAACAATGGCATTATCGATCAACATACCGGCTCCCAGGGCTAATCCCCCCAGTGTCATGATATTGATCGTCAATCCGTTGAAGTACATCAAATTGAACGTAGCGATGATGGACACCGGAATAGAAACACTGACGATCAAGGTTGTATTGATGCGGCGCAGGAAAACGTACAATACCAGCATGGCCAATAAAATACCCATAACGGCAGAATCCTTGACCTCCCCGATCGAAGCTCCGATAAAATCTCCCTGGTTACTGATGACGTGAAATTCATAACCGGGCATACTTTTCTGCAATTCTTCCAGTTTGGCAGTGATATTTTCAACTGCCTTCACTGTATTGTATTTATTCTCTTTGTAGACACTGATACTCAGACTACGTTCGGCATCGTAGCGCACCAGATTTTCAGGATCTTTATTTTTTAGTTCGATTTTGGCAACATCTTTCAGGTATACCGGAGCTTTCACGGTAGAGCTGTTCCCCGACTCGCTGTCGGTACTACCGGGGGTTTTGAAAGCAACGATAATATTCCCGATGTCTTCCAGGTCTTTTAATAAATTCACCCCTTTTACCGTATATTGGATGTCGTCGTTTACAATGGTACCTCCCGAAACATTCCGGTTCATACTTTCTATTTTCGACGCGATCGTTTCGGCAGTCAGGTTGAAAGCTTCCAGCATATAAGAGTCGGTTTTGACCTCCACAAAAGCATTTTCCTGGCCGTTGAGTTGGATATCGGCCACACCTTCCAGTCTGACCAGTTCGCTCCGCATATAGTTTTCTGCTATTTTCCGGAGTTCGTTCATATCCTTGATTTCTTTATGGCTCATGGAAATGATCATGACCGGCGTGGCATTGGCATCGTAGCGGGAAACATTCAGGGAAGTGATTTCTTCGTCCTGAGCGATTTGAGACATGCTGCGTTGCAAATCCAAAAAGGCGGCATCCATATCCTGATCCCAGTCGTATTCCACCGTAATCGTGGCTCCTCCTACCTTACTGCTGCTACTGACGTCTTTCACACCTTCCTGGCGTGCTGCCATAGCTTCTATTTTTTCTACAAACTGTTTTTCGATCTCTTCAGGTGGACGCTCACCGGCTTGCAAATCGATATATAAAGCCGGATTTTTTAAATCGGGAAATAAATCTGTTCCCAATTTATTGTATGATATGATTCCTAGCAGACATACCCCCAGTGTGATCATTAATACACTGACCGGGTATTTTACTGCAAATTTTGTAATTCCCATAATTTAATCGTTTACCAATTTGGACGTTTACCGACAAAGAATTTTTCAGACTGTCGTGAATACAGTTACTTCATCACTTTTACTTTGCTCCGGTTACGTAACCATTCGTAACCTTTCACGACGATCTTGTCCCCGGCTTCGAGTCCTTTTTCTACTTCGATGTATTTATCGTCACTGATACCGGTATGGATGACTTTTTCTTCGGCACTGTTTCTGTCGACCGTATATACTAATTTACCTCCCCGGCGGTTTTTAATGATATCTTTGGGAATAGAGATGACAGAGTCTTTCCGTACTGTGACGATATCTGCTTTGGCGAACATACCCGGACGAAGTTTTAAATCCGGGTTATCGATTTCGATATACCCCGAGAAGGTACGGGTTTCTTCGTTGATGGCCGGAGATAACTGAGTCAGTATGCCTCTTAAAGTATCCGATTTGATATTGTAATTGGTGATATGTACTTGCTGTCCGATTCTCAGTTTGGTCAATGTGTTTTCAGGGAATTGGGTTTCTACATACATTTTACTATAATCCATCAGGCCGACCATCACACTACCGGAAGCGACTTCTACCCCCGGAGTATAGTAGGGAAGATTGACGATAACTCCTTTGAACGGAGCTTTGATACTCAGTTTTTCTAAAGTGATATAACCGTTTTCCAAGGCTAACTTCGCATTGATATAAGAGTTTTCAGCGTTGTTTACGTCTTTTTCGGTTGCTCCGCCTTTCTCGAGCAGGATTTTCTGACCTTCCCATTCCTTCTCGGTGATCTGGATTTGTAATTTCTTACTTTCCAACTGCACGTTGTTTTCATATTCCTTATTTTCCAGACGGATGATGACAGCTCCGGCTTCGACGATGTCACCCAGCTGATAAGGACGACCGGTTTTCGGATTTTTCTGTAAGTAGTAAGCTCCGTTGGTTTCCGATTTTATTTCTATCGTTTTAGCTGCCTTTGCTGTTCCGGTTGTTGTAATATATTCCTCAATGTTTCTGAGTTGTACGTCCTCGACCCATACTGGGGTAGTGGCTTCAGAAGAGTTATTTCCCTGATTGTTATTACAGGAAAACGACATGAATCCTAACATAACAGCTCCCAGGATTTTAAAATTCTTATTCATGATTATCGTGATTTTACTTGTTAACGGACTTATAGGGTTATTTTTATTTCAATAGATCTACAGGTAAATAACTTTTATGGGTTTCAAAATCCCAAAGGGTTTGGATTTTCAGGTTCAAGAGCTCGATTTTGTAGCTGATAATAGCGCTCGTATAATCTTGTTTGGCAGTAGTCAACTGGTTTTGGAACTGTTGTAAGTCCATACCGGTCAGATTACCGTTGCGATATTTTTCCAGATTGATTTCATAGGTACGTTCTGCATTTTCAATGCTTTTCTTTTTGATTTCGATTTGACGGATCAGCGTCGGCAGGTTACGGCAAATCTGGCGGACATCGATGACAATCTCTTTTTTCTGTTCTTCGAGGCTGATTTCGTCCGATTCCATAGCCAGTTGGCTGGATTTTACTTTTGCCTTTTTAGCCCCCCAATCGAAGATCGGAATGGTGAGGGTTACGCCAACCTCTTCATTGTCGGTGGGCTTGTCGTACATATTTTTTACTTTTCCAGCCAGGGCATCCATACCTACCCGGACACTTAAATCACCTTTGAATTCGCTTTCTGCTTTTGTCCGGATAATCGAAAATACATCCTGTTCCAGGGTAATCTGTTTTTGGCGGATTTCCATGCGTTGATCCAGGGCGTATTTAACTGCATCGTTAATATTGACATCGACTGTCGGAATATTATTGTCGAACAGTATCGCGATATCTTCATCCAGCGACATTCCCAGTAAAAGCTTGAAATTGTCTTTCGCATTTTCAAAACTGATCTCTTTCGAATATACAGTGGATTCACTGTTCGCCAGATTGACTTCCGCCTGATAAAGTTCTTCTTTGGCTAACAGCCCGGCTTCGACCTTATTTTTGATGATATCGTAGTTTTGTTTCTGGTTGTTGTATTCATCCCGGGAGATGTTCAGATCCTTTTGTTTTTGATATACATCGTAAAATTGGCTGGTGACGTTTTTTTCGATACTTAATTGTTGGAGGGCATAACTGATTTTGGCATTTTCGAGTGCATATTCCAGTTCTTTGAGCTGCATCTTTGTCCTGTTATAAGTGAACAAAGGCTGCGAAATACGTAAAGACAGATTATGGTTGAAGGAGGTATTGTTGCCACCGGAAGTCCTGTTGGAAGCGTCCTGCCAGGAAAAGTCATTATATAGAGAGATGGTTCCGTCTGTCCATTTTATGGGTTGCGTGATACCGAATGAAGCCGATGACATTTTGGTCTCGTTGGCATACCATTTACTGTTGAAATTATCGTATTGGTTGTTACGGGTATACCTGAAAGGAGTGACATCCAATGAAAATTGTGATTTCAGGGAAGCATCCTGAGCTTTTAGATTCAATTGACGTTGCTCGAGGCTGAGTTTGCTTTGAATCAGTGAAGGACTGTGTTCGAAAGCCGTGTTCAATGCTTTTTCGAGTGTAAGTACTTCCTGTGCATGCGCACTATATAACCCGCTGAGGGTTAAAAGACCGAGGACCAAAGTTTGTTTAAGCATATTGTCTGCGTTTTATCGGGTTATTCGTTTATTATTCTTCTGTGGCTGTAAATTTAACGGCGTCTGCAATGACGTAATCTCCGGAAACTTTATCTGTCAAAGTGATGATGACTTCTCCTTGAGGTAGATAGAAATTCCCGATCGAAACCCATCCTTCGGTTTCTTCATCCAGGTCCAGTGTCACCGATTCTTTCTCTTTATCGTATTGGATGGTATAAGTCTGATTACGTTCCTCTTTGTGACGACCGCGGCGTCTGTCCATAAAAAACATTCTGCCCGACATTTTTGCATTCCAGATGGACACCTCGTAGTAACCGTCTTTAGGGATTTCCGTTTTCCATTCTACGGCATTGGCCCCACTGCCTTTATTTTTATAAACCGCAGAGTTTATCGTTTCACCGTAGCAATAGTCGGCGGCTATGGCCGTCCATTGGGAAGGCATCCACCAGGGCATAAAATTCTTATACTTTTCGTCATCTTTTTTCTTGAAAAGATCCTTCAGTTTATGCCGGTTATTCGAGGCGATCGTCCTGAATCCCGGATCCTCATTGTCGATAATGATTTCATTCGGATTCGGCTTGAAGACATCCGGGTTTATCGGATAAATTCCCGAAGTAGTATCGCTGATCGTATTGTCGATTTTAGAAAAATTGAAATTATGCGATGTCGGTAGATTGTGTGAAATATTGGTATTTATCGAAATATTGGCCGGACGCTCGTCACTGATAATCTTGATTTCCCGGGCTTCTCCGGCCGGAATAATGTAATTTTTCTTCTCCGTTTCAAAACTCATACCGCCTCCCCGCCGCATACCGCCTCCTCCGCCTTGCATGACTTCCGTACTGATGATAGCATCTATGTCGGAGGGATTATTGACCTTGAATTTAATTTGGTATTTGGTAAACTCATCCAACACAATTTGATTGGCATCCACATCCTTGATATAGATGGTCGGGGTATGGGAGGCCGTATACCAGGTGTCGATAAAATCGGACAACCGAATCCCGAACCTCTTCTCTATTTCGTATCGGAGTGTATCGAACGGTATATTCTGGAACTGACGGCTAGTAAAAAATGCCTTTAGGAATTTATTGAAATCTTCCTGTGTGATCTGGGAAGTGATATAGTTATTCAATGCTGCACTTTTCAATTTCAGCAATTCATAGAAAATTTCCGGCTTCAGTTCGGTATCTCCGATCGCTGTCTCGAAACTATGTGATTCCAGATAGAGGTTGGCTCGCTGTTTGTCGTTGATGATACCTCCCCAGAAACGGAAGCCCTGATCGGAAGAAGTATTCATCATGTTGTTGACTGCGATGTCGATTACCGGATATTCGGGAGAGCTGATGTAGTTCGTATGTCCGAACAACATCGGAGTGATATTGGATTTATTGATCAGTTTATTGTCCGGATTCCAGCCATTTTGGCTGTTTTCGGAGGTTAAAGAGCTCACGAAACGATTGAAGAGGGAAATATTTTGTTCCGTCTCGTCCATAGGGCCCCCATGCCGTCCCCATTCATTCATCCGTCTTCTTTCTGCCTCAAAATCCTGGCCTAGAGAAATTCCTCGTTCCGGGACGAAGAGGATTTCAGGCATGACATATTCGGTATAACCTTTCCAGTTACGGGCATAAGTGGCAAATTGTACCGGGGTTTCGGCTAAGACAAATTTTCCGAAAGGATAATCCCGGTCTTTCTCTATTTCCAGGCTGTTTTTTACTTCCCGAATGACTCCGGGCAAGGTATCGGATAAGGGTTCGAAGTATTTTGAAAAATAATCGTGGCCTTTAAAGTAATAGATCTCGTAATCCGTGGAATCTACCCGTAAAGCCTTTTTATCATAATCGGCGATGGTTAGACTGATTCCGGGCAAAGCGGAGGTATTCGTAAAGGTGATGACCGAACCGTCGATCTTACTTTTGCCTTGTGACAAAACGGTCTTGTCGCCTTCATAATGAACGGTAAGTGTATAGTCTGTGAAATTCTTCCTGACATTGTACGGAGCTCCCGGGTTAACGGGGGCGATGGTTACCGGATACCAGATACATTCGGGAGTCAATAGGGTAAAGGTATTACTCAGCCATGCATAACGTTTACCGAAACGCCAGAATACCTGCGGGACTTTAGTATCCAGGTAATCTTCTGTCAGGACATCGGTATAACAAATATTTTCACTGATTTTCCCTTCATAGTTGATCGTCAACGTAAGCTCTTCTTGCTGCTGGATGGGTTGATCTACTTCGATAACTTGGTGATCTCTTCGGAAGGGCAGGTTTTTCCCGGCCATTTCTACAGAGGTAACCGTTAGCTCCGGATTAAGGTAAAAAATAATTTTATCCAGAGGCTTTGCATTGTTATTGGCTACTTTTACCGTACTTTTTCCTGCTAGTCTGTGTCCTTGAGGAGTAACCGAAATATCGTTGACCAGCAAGTCGACATGCGGGACATCTGCATATTTATCGAATGTCATGATGTACTGATGACGGAGATCGAGCTGATGATTATAATGCAGGATGTATAACAATCCTCCGAGACAGGCTGCCAATAGAAATAGTGAGCTAAAAGTATATACGACAGCTATTTTCCACGGTTTGTGAGGCAGACGTTTCACCAAAGCGATGGTCATGCTGATCAGGCCGATTCCTGCCAGTAGATAAGAAAACCGCTGGAGTAAAAAAAGCCGGAGATCGGCATGTCCCGTGACATCTGAAAATATGGCCGGGATATTTACTCCGAAGAAATCGAATACCCCATATAACGTATCGGTCAGGTAAAAGAAAACAGTGCCGATAATTCCCAGCATTACGATGAAAGTGACCGCCTGATTTTTAAGGATGCACATGGCCGTAAAGGATAAACCCAGGACAAACAACAGGGAAGGTACCGAAATCGTCAATAAATAGAATAGATATGGAAACAGATCGAACGGAGATTTATTGATCAGTATGTTTAAAAAAGCCGTAAATAATAAGGTGATAATGTTCAGTGTAATGAAAACCTTTACAATACCCCAGGTCTTACCGACAATATAGTCGGCATTACTCATCGGCCGGACATAGATGACTTCGGCGGTATCGAGTTTTTTGTCTCTTTTCAGGAAGCTGCCGGCCAGAAATACGACGATGACCGATTGAGCGATATTATAAAAATAAGTGTTACAGAATGGCATCAGTGAAGAAACGGCGATTCTCGGCCAAAGATTATCCATCCGGTTGACGATACCGGTTTGATAACCCAACATAATGGCAGAGATGAATAGCAGCGCGAGTATGGCAAAAATACGAAACAACCAGCTTCGTTTCACCAGTTTTACTTCGTATCGGGCAATAACATTTATATGGTTTAAATTCATATCAAAACATTAATACATTATTAATTAAATAGGTCTCCACCGATTTTTTCGCTATACATTTCCATTTTATCCTTTAGCAGATAGTCCATAAAATAGACGTAAGCATGTTCGATATTGGGGATAATGGCTTTGCCGTCGAAACCTTCCAATTTTTCGGTTACGATTTGGATCTCCCAGCCTCCTTCCGAAGGAATAGTAGAAATGATCGGATATTTTTCCTTGATTTGCTGCAATTCAGGGTCGGTAACGAAGATTTCCCATACTTTCCCCTGGGCTAATTCAATCATATCGTCCGGAGAACCTTCGAATTTCAATTCTCCTTTGTTCAGTAAGGCCAGTTTTTTGCAGGTGCTGGATATATCCCCCACAATGTGAGTGGATAAGATAATGATGACATCTTTATCACTGACTTCCGAAAGGATATTTCTGAACCGGATTCGTTCTTCCGGGTCCAGACCTGTCGTCGGTTCATCGACGATGATGACTTTCGGATTACCGATGATCGCCTGTGCAATCCCAAGACGTCTTTTCATACCACCCGACAACCGGTTAGCCCAACGGTCCCTGACTTCATACAAACCGACCTTTCTCAGCATCTCATCGACGATTTCCGACCTTTTCCGGGTGCCTTTTATTCCCGCCAGTCCTGCCCCGTAGTCTAGAAATTCCCAGGTTTTTAGTTTTTCGAAAAAACGGAAATCCTGAGGTAGATAGCCTAAAACAGAACGAATAGCCTTACGATCGCGCAAAATATCGTAATCATCGAAAAAAATAGTACCTGAAGAGGGATTTTGCAAAAGAGTCATAATCCGCATCAACGTCGTTTTACCTGCTCCGTTAGGCCCCAGTAAACCGAACATGCCGGGTTCTATATTCAGGTTCAAGCCGTTTAACGCCTTATGACCATCCGGGTAAACCTTGGTCAAATCTTGGATTTTGATATTCATATTCCTGTTTTTAAAGCTCTACTTGCAAATCTTGACGATAAATATAATAAAAGATGTTAACTTTGTACTGCAATATTCTCATTTTATAAAATATTTAAAATATTCTTTCCAATCAGACGGGGAAATAACATTTTTTTTAACAACACTCTGAACTTTAAGACAATTTCTCAACTTCAAAGTTTATTTCTTTTTTTAATTTGACCAAATATTATAGACGAAGGGTATTTTTCTATCGACTGTTGGGGAAATATCGGGAATGTTCAGGCAAAAACTTCCCGGATAACCTGTATACTTTTAATATTGAAATTGATATTCAGATGGATGCTGTAAAAAAGCAGGATAACATCCAATAGAATATTGCGCGATTGCCGGTTGAGAGGAATGGCTTTTATTTCGGCCAGAGGACAAGTACATAGCTGGTAAATGATTTTAGCGGTATTCGGTCCCGAAATATACGGAGTGGCCGGATCGGAAGGATAAAAGCTCCCGTCGTTGATATTGAAAACGTAATTCTCCTGCCATGAAGAAGTGTTGATCCGAAAACCGATAAAACCGGCCAGACGATAGAGAAAATAAAGGTTAAAGTTTCCGATGTCGTTATGGGTCGAGTTCAGGTATTCGATGGAATGGGTCAGGTAATCGAACAGCTCTTCATTTTTCCCTTCATTTTTTAAAATCAGGTTCAGAATTTCTCCCCACAACAAAAGGATATTCATCTTGAAAATATCGAAATATAACTCGGGCAGGTTGATGATCGGAGAGATTTGACGGAGTTTGTGCAAATCGCTCTTTTCATTCTCGAAAAATTCGATCTCGCTGATTTGCAGGAGATGGACAGTTTTGGTTTTTCTTTTGAATACGACCGAAGGGGATATCATGGACAGATACCCCTTTTCTTTCGTATAGATTCGGATAATTTTCTGAGTTTCCGAGTAAGGGCTGGTTTTTAATATGATTCCCTGAACAATTTCCATTTTTGAGTTTTCACTTGTTGTGTTGCTCTTTCAAAAATGCGATTAATTGCTGAATAGCTCTTCCCCGATGGCTGATTTTATTTTTTTCGTCCATAGGCATTTCAGCAAAACTGAGGTCGAACCCTTCGGGTTGAAAAATCGGGTCGTATCCGAAACCGGCTTCTCCTTGTTGGGCGGTTAATATTTTGCCGTCTACCCTTCCTTCGAACAGGTGCTCTTCTTTTCCTTGAATTAAAGCGATAACCGTACGGAAACAAGCTTTCCGATCGGATATCCCCTCCATTTCGCGAAGTACTTTCTTCATGTTTTCGACAGAATCTTTTGCAGGACCGGCGTAGCGGGCAGAATATACACCGGGACGCTTATCCAGTGCTTCGATTTCAAGCCCCGTATCATCCGCAAAACAGTCGTACCCGTAATGTTCTTTGATGTATCGGGCTTTTTGCAAGGCATTTTCTTCCAGAGTGTCGTGATCTTCCGGGATATCCTCCTGGCAACCGATTTCCGCAAGCGAGCCGATTTCGGCTTCGCCTTCTAATAAATGGCTGATCTCTTCCAGCTTATGCTTGTTGTTCGTTGCAAATACTAATTTCATAGAGCGATAACAATTGATTCGTTTGTCGACGCAAAAATAGGTTTATTTTTATAGCTTTGCAGGTATAAAATGATAATTTTGGACGAAAAAGATGAAAAGAGGAATTGTCGTAAAATCGACCGGTAGTTGGTATTGGGTAAGATTGGAGGAAGGGAATATGGTGCAGTGCCGTATTCGGGGGAAATTCCGGATGGAAGGAATCCGAACGACCAATCCGTTAGCTGTCGGAGATGAGGTGGAATTGGAAGAAGGAAGTGAAGGCTATGTTATTACGGCAATAGGAAAGAGACGTAATTATATTATCCGTAGATCGACGAATTTGTCCAAAGAGTCGCATATTATTGCAGCAAATGTCGATTTGGCTTTGTTGGTGGTGACTGTTAATCATCCGGTGACTTCTACCGTATTTATCGATCGTTTTTTGGTAACTGCAGAAGCTTATAATATTCCTGCCGTACTGGTTTTTAATAAAACGGATCTGTATGATGCCGAAGATCAGGCAATGTTAGGGGGATTGACGGTGATTTACCGTAAAATCGGGTATCCTTGTTATGCCGTATCGGCAGAAACCGGTGAACACGTCGATGAAATCCGGAGTTTACTGAAAGACAAGATCACCGTGCTTTCCGGCTTGTCGGGAGTGGGGAAATCTTCTTTAGTCAATTGCATTGAGCCTGGCTTGGACCTGAAAACTGCAGGAATTTCGGATGCCCACGATTCGGGGAAGCATACCACCACTTTTGCTGAAATGTTTCCATTGAAACAGGGCGGTTTCATTATCGATACTCCGGGATTACGAAGTTTTGGAATTATCGATTTGAAAAAAGAGGAGTTGTCGCATTTTTTCCCGGAAATATTCGCGAAGTCCGGAGAATGCCGCTTTTATAATTGCACCCATACCCATGAACCCGGTTGTGCTGTGTTGGAAGCTGTGGAGCAAGACGAAATCAGTGAGAGCCGTTATGTGAGCTATCTGAGTATGATGGAAGAAAGCGGGAAATATAGATAATGTATTTTCGAACGGTTCGACGATCAGGCGAAGACAGAAATAAAGACAGTTAAAACACCAGTATTGAAGAAGTTAATTTAGTTAACTCTGTCTTTTTTTTTAGCCTTTCGTTTTTTGTTTCTAGTTTTTGTATTATCTTTGCGCCGTTTTACGTCAAGGCTTGTGGATAGATTGAGAGAATATAAGATAGCATTCAGAGGATTAGGAGAGGGAAAACACTCTTTTGAGTTCATCATGGATGAGGGATTCTTCGATTGTTTTGAAGCAACGAAAGGAACCCGGGGAGAAGTCAAAGCTACCGTCCTGATCGTGAAGAGTTCACTTTTAATGGAAGTACGTATAACGATCGAAGGAATGGTAAAAGCAACCTGCGACAGATGTTTAGGAGAAGTAAATCTTCCGGTGTCCGGTGTTATGAATTTGTATGTAAAACAAAACGGACGGGAAGAAGGGAACGAAGATGATTATATAATATTGTCGCCGGAGGATGACTATTTGGATGTAAGTTCGTATCTTTATGAAACTTATATGTTGAATTACCCGATGCGGGTAGTGCATCCCGAAGGAGAATGCGACGAAGATATGCAGGAAGTGTTGCATGAATATGTGATAGAAGAAGATGATAAACCAATAGATCCGAGATGGAATGAATTGAAAAAATTAATTAATAACTAAATAAATAATAAAGAAATGGCACATCCGAAACATCGAACCTCAAAACAGAGAAGAAATAAGAGAAGAACGCATGATGCGATTACGGTAACCGCTATTGCTAAGTGTTCTAACTGTGGTGCTGCTGTACAGTATCATACAGTATGTCCTGAATGTGGATATTACAGAGGAAAGTTGGCTATTGAGAAAGCAGTAGTAGCATAATCTTGACACGAAAAGGATTGTTTTAGAATCATACACAGCCAGCCTCCTAAGCCCTAGGGGGCTATGGTTGTTTATATAATTCATGAAACTTACCCTTGCGTGTGCGGGGGTAATCTCTGATTTAAATTTATAGTTATGCAAACGAATAGGCTGAGAGCCATAATAACCGGAGTAGGGGCATATTATCCCGACTATATCCTCGACAATGAGGAATTGAGCCAGATGGTGGATACCTCTGATGAATGGATCATGACCCGGGTAGGGATCAAAGAAAGACGAATTTTAAAAGATCCGACGAAAGGAAGTGCCTGGCTGGGTGCACAAGCCGTAAAAGATCTGTTCGAGAAAACCGGAACCAAACCGGAAGAAGTAGATTTGTTGATTTGTGCCACAGTGACACCGGATATGCATTTCCCTGCTAATGCGCAGATTATTGCCGATATGGTTGGAGTGAAGAATGCTTTCGGATTTGATTTGAATGCAGGTTGTTCCGGATTCCTTTTTGGCTTGGTTACTGCTACTCAGTATGTAGAAAGTGGTAGATATAAAAAAGTGGTATTTGTCGGATGTGAGAAAATGTCCGTGATCACCGATTATACGGATCGTAAGACTTGTCCGTTGTTTGGTGATGCTGCTGCAGCTGTATTGCTCGAACCGACAGCAGAAGAGCTTGGTGTGATGGATCACATCCTGCGCTCGGATGGTATGGGACGCGACCATTTGTATATGAAAGCCGGTGGATCGCTGAATCCTCCTTCCATAGAAACGGTTACTAACCGTGAACATTTTATTTTTCAGGATGGCCAGTTCGTATTTAAACATGCCGTAACGAAAATGGCCGATACCGCAGCAGAAATTATGGAAAAAAATCACCTGACCGCCGACGATATCGCATGGTTGGTGCCCCATCAGGCAAATCTGCGTATTATCTCTGCTACCGGCGATCGTATGGGACTCGATCCTTCTAAAGTTATGGTGAATATCCAGAAATACGGAAATACCACTTCTGCAACGATTCCATTGTGCCTGTACGAATGGGAAAATCAGTTACACAAGGGAGATAATCTGATTCTCGCAGCGTTCGGTGCGGGATTTACCTGGGGAGCTATCTGGCTGAAATGGGCTTACGATCCCAAGAAGTAAAGTTGGAAAAAGGATATGGAAAACCGGTTTGAATTTTCAAGCCGGTTTTTTTATAGCCAAAGAAGTTTATAAAGTCTATAATTGAAACCTTTTAATGCCGGCAGTTGATCGGACGAAGTGTAGACTTAACTCCTGTACCCCTTGTAACTACAGAAAAAACGAATTTTTGGGGGAGCTAAAAAAAGCCGTGTAAGTCGCTTTTATATTTCAATTACTTGTTATATCTTCGATGTGAATTTATAGTTTATGAATCAGGAACGTTTTGATATTGAATATGAGGGGAACCGGATACTGGAAAATACCAGAATTGACGGTAATTTGAAGACCGATAAGAGTGTATACCTGGATGGTATGATTCAAGGAAATGTACATGCCGGAAAACTGGTGATCATAAACAAAGGGGGGAAGGTCGACGGAGATGTGGATTGCGATGAATTATATATCAACGGCACTATTACAGGTAATGTATGTGTGGCCTGTAAAACTGTTATGGGAGGAGATGCTGTGATCGAAGGTGGCTTGATTACAGATACACTCGAAATAACGCTTGGTGCAACCATCAGGAAAGGATTGAAATTAAAAAAGCGTCGAAATAAATTAAGGTGATTATTATGGGTAAAGAGAATCCTGGAAATGCTGTCAATTTGTTGTGCGAAGGTACGGTTATTGTAGGTGATATAAAAACAAAGAACGATATCCGGATCGACGGAATCATAAAAGGTAAGATCATTACTTCAGGGAGATTAGTGGTTGGTAATACGGCCAAGATTGAAGGCAACATCGATTGCTGCAATGTAGACGTATTGGGGGTTGTACTTGGTGATATACAAGCTTCCGGGACGGTTTCACTGAAATCGTCCGCCAAAGTGATTGGAAATATTGTTTCATCTGTACTCTCGATCGAACCGGGAGTGATATTCAATGGCAATTGCCAAATGACAAAAAAAGAGGGGCGTGAACCGGCTAAAGAATAATTGAATGAATGTTTTAATTTTGATTCCGGCGCGTTATGCATCGACTCGTTTTCCGGGTAAACCTTTGGCTGAGATCGGTGGTAAACCGATGATCCAGCATGTGGTAGAAAAAGCACAGTTGGTTTCACAAGACGCTTTTGTCGCAACGGACGATCAGCGGATATACGACCGGGTTGTAGGGTTCGGAGGAAAAGTAGTGATGACTTCTGCCGACCACAAGAGCGGAACCGACCGTTGTTGCGAAGCCTACCGGCATATTGTGGCTGATTACCGAAAAACTTATGATGTTGTTGTCAACATACAGGGAGACGAACCCTTTATTCAACCCGATCAGGTACGCGCTTTGATCGCTTGTTTTGAAGATCCCCGGATTCAGATCGCTACCTTGGCAAAACAATTCGACACGAATGCGGATATTTTCGATCCCAATAAGGTTAAGGTGGTATGTTCGTCTCTGCAGACCGCTCTTTATTTTTCCCGTTCTGCCATTCCTTATTGCCGGGGAAAAGAGCAAGGAGAATGGAGTGCTGTGATTCCTTTTTACAAACATGTGGGCATGTATGCTTACCGGCCTGAAGTATTACGAGAGATTACAGCTTTGCCTCAGGGAAAACTGGAAAAGGCAGAATCTCTGGAACAATTGCGTTGGCTTGAGAACGGTTATAAGATTGCGGTAAGGTTCACCGATCACGAATCGGTAGGAATCGATACGCCCGAGGATTTGGAGAGAGCGAGAAAGATCAGTGAAACCTCTGATCTCTGGTCTGCGAAATACTGATTAAAAAACTACGTTTCGGATCGAATATTCAGTCAGAACCGAGAGTTCGTTAATCAGCATCGAAGATGCACTGATCGGAAAAACCGAAGATCTGACACCAATCCGGAACGTAGTTCCGCTAATCTATTTTCTGTCTTTGACAGAAAATCTTAGATGGTCATAATATCCTTTTCCTTTGCGGTCAGGATTTCATCTATCTTTTTGTTATAGCTGTCTGTGATCTTTTGAACTTCATCTTCGGCATCTTTAGCTTCATCTTCGGGCAGACCACTCTTCACCATTTTTTTGAATTCGTCGATAGCATCGCGACGGGCATTCCGGATACTTACCTTGGCGGTTTCACCGACCCCTTTCGATTGTTTCACCAGTTCTTTTCTTCTCTCGGCAGTCAAGGGCGGTACATTGATCCGGACAACTTCTCCGTTATTATCCGGGTTAAATCCCAGATTGGCATTCATAATGGCTTTTTGGATAGGGCCAAGCATATTTTTTTCCCAAGGCTGAACTGCAATTGTACGTGGATCCGGAGCCGTGATATTGGCTACTTGTGACAATGGAGTCGGTGATCCGTAATAATCTACCAGAACATCGTTCAGAATTTTGGGGTTTGCTTTGCCGGCTCTGATTTTCGCCAATTCATTTTCGAGGTGGACCAATGCATTTTGCATTTGTTCTTTGGCCTCGTCCATGTACATTTTTACTTCCTCGTTCATATGCTTACTCTATTAATTTTTACAATTATAAAGCAAAGATAGGAAAAAAAATAATACGCTTTCTATCTTACTCCAATGAAAAGCTTATGGGTAAAGTGTAAGCGACTCTGACTGCTTTACCTCTTTGTTTTCCCGGGATCCATTGGGGCATATTATTTACAATTCGTAAAGCTTCTGCATCCAGCAGAGTAGATGCACTTCTGGCGATCTTAGCATTTGTAATGCTTCCGTCTTTTTCAATAACGAACTGAACAAAGACTTTACCTGTAATATTTGCTTCTATTGCTTCTTTCGGATATTTGATATTTTTCATGATCCATTCCGCCACGTTTCCCTCTGCAAATTCGGGCATCTCTTCAACTACCTGAAATATGCAAACCTCCGTACTGTTTTCTGTTTCAGAAGAATCTTTCACTAATGTCGGTGTTTTGGCCTCGTTATGGGGAGGAATTATGGTAACCTTCGGAGCGAAGTTGCCGGCTTGGTCTTTGAGACTGAAAGTAACAGGCAGGGTATAAATTACTCGCACCGCTTTTCCTCTTTGTTTTCCCGGAATCCAATCGGGCATGGCCTCGATTCCTTTTAAGGCTTCGGCATTCAATAGTGACTGGGTACTTCGTTGTATTTCAGCATGTCCGACCCGACCTGTCGAGTCGATAATAAAATTGACATACACTTTCCCCTCGATTCCTGCTTCGATCGCTTTTGAAGGGTATTTGATATTTTGTGTCGCCCACTTGGAGAGATCGCCTGAAAATTGAGGCATATTCTCTACAATCTGAAAAACTTGAAGCTCCGGCGACTCCGGTTCTTCGCACATGTTTTTACAAGAGAAGAGATAAAATAGCATTCCGGCTAATAAAAATGCCGGAATATAATTGATCATCTGGAATTTGCGGGATTGTTTTTTGGTCAACATAATGGTTCTTTTTTTTAGATTCGAACACGAAAAATAGTTCGTAAAAGAAAAGGCTCCTTTCAGACTTTGCTGAATGAGTAATTCAAGGTATCCGCTGATTTTATATTTACGGATAACCTGTTGATCGGCGATATATTCGTGGTTTTCGAGAATAAGCTGTTTTATTAACCACACAAAAGGATTGAACCAATTGGCGATGCAGATGATCTCGGCTATACACAAATCCAGACTGTGGCATTGTTGTATGTGAATTTTTTCGTGTGCAAATATTTTCCGTCTGTTTTCCTGACTCAAAGAGTGGGTGTTGATAAACAGATAATTAAAGAAGGAGAAAGTAGGTAGGCCTTCCTGAATTTGGATCATATACAATCCATGTAATCGTTTGCGTGGATTTCGATGAACGAATAAGCATAGCCGGCATAGAGTGGTTAAATAACGAAGGAAAAAAAACACAACTCCGATCCCATAAAGTAGGGGAATCATAGGGATCGGCTGTTCTGTGGCTGTAATAAGCGTGCTTTGACTGCTTTTCCCTATCTGGTTTTCCTCCAACAATTCACTGACTGAGGCGAGAGTGGGAAAACCGATCATATCGTTCCGGTTTATTTCAATGGAAATAAAGGGAAGCAATGCCGATAGGATCAATACGCCTAGCAAAAAAATCCGGTTCAGATTAAAGAAAGTCTGTCTTTTCAGGAAAAATTGATAATAGGTCAATAATACGATCAGAATTGTTGAAGATTTGATCATGTAAAGGAGGAAAGTTTGCATGGAGGATAGATTTTAAAGAGTTAGTTTTCTGATCGTCGTGCTTCGTCTGCACGTTTTAGAATTTCTTCCAATTCCTTCAAATCAATGTTTTCCTCTTTGGCAAAAAAAGAAACCATTTGGCTGAATGAATTTCCAAAATAGTTACCGATGAAATTCTTTAAAAACTTTTTGGTATAAGTATCTTTGGCTACCAAAGGATAATAACAATGACTTTTCCCAAAAGTTTCGTGACCGACAAATCCTTTATCCTGCAAAATCCGAACGATGGTAGAGACTGTGTTGTAAGCTGGCTTGGGCTCCGGAAGTTTATCTATAATATCTTTCACAAAACCTTTTCCTAAATCCCAAAGCACTTGCATAATTTGTTCTTCTGCTCTTGTTAATTCTTTCATAGTTGTTTTTATTGAATTTCTTTTTACAGACAAATGTATAACTAATTTTTTAGTTGTAAAATATAATTCTAAAATAAAATTAGTTTATAAATAGTTACGGAAGTCTGGTCTAACCATTGTGGTTTGTATAACCGTTATCACTAAAGAATGGTAGGTTTAATTTTTTTTCTTTCTATTCCGATTCCGGGCTTTATACCGGAGGAC
>OJNQ01000703.1_pt1 | contig 25678 bp, 26 predicted proteins | sample 1597621 | NCBI WGS metagenome assembly OJNQ01 (sample SAMEA2452137, study PRJEB22498) | human gut metagenome | reverse complement strand
GAAAATACAAGTGATAAAATAAAGTTTTTAAACGAAATTGCTAAAATTATTTCATCAGTAGATAATAATATAGAAAAAGAAGTATACATTGAAAACATTTCTAAAACATATAATATTTCAAAGGAAGCAATTTATGCTCAAGTAAACAAATTAACATATTCAAATGTAAAAAGTGAAAAAATCTTAGAAAAAACTAAGCCAGTAATAATACATAAAAAACAGGAAAAAGCAGTATCTGAGAAAATTAAAAATAGAGAAGATACAATTTTATCACTGCTTTTGAATGAGGAAAATAATGTGTATGAAATAATAAAGCAAAATGTAAAGCCAGAAGATTTTAAATATGAAATAGACAAGCTAATAGCAAAGAAATTGTATGAAGAATTTGAAAAAGGAAATAGTAATATAAGTAGCATAATTGATAATTTGACTGAAGAAGAACAAAACCATGTTACAGCAATACTTGCAGAAGATTTTGAAATAGAAAATACAGAAAAAGCAATTGATGACTTATTAAAAAATTATGAAAAAGATAAGTTGCAAGAACGTAAGCAAGAAATAATGGAACTAAGAAAACAAACTTTAGGCAAAGAAGAACAAGAAAACTTATTAAATGAACTTAATGAAATTATATATAAATTAGCAAAAATTAAGTAGGAGGAAAAATAATGGCTAATAAAAAAGAAGATATAGAAGAAACAAAAAAGGTTTCTACTAAAAATAAAGAAGAAGAAAACAAAAAAGAAATTGAAAAAGAAACAAAAACAACAAGAAAAAAACAAATAAAAGAAGAAATAAAAGAAGAAATAAAAAAGAATAGTAAAGGTAAAAAACAAGAAGACAAAAAAGACATAACAAGTGAAGAAGCTAAAAAGGTAAAAGATGAAAAGGTAAATTCTATATTAAAAAAGGCAAAAGAAAAAGGTAAAATAACATATGAAGACTTAGCAAAAGAATTAGATGATGTAGAGCCAGACCAAATAGACCAAGTATTTGATGCATTTGAGGAAATAGGAGTAGATTTACTAAGAGATGATGACTTTGAAGAAGAACCAGATGTTGAAGATTTAAAGGAAGTAGAAAACTTAAAATTAGATGAAATAACAGACACAAGTTATGAAGGAATAAATGTAGATGATCCTGTAAGAATGTATTTAAGAGAAATAGGAAGAATACCACTTTTAACATATGAGCAAGAACTAGATTTAGCCAAAAGAATTTTAGAAGATGATGAAGAAGCAAAACAAAAACTTGCAGAATCAAATTTAAGATTAGTTGTAAGTATTGCTAAAAAATATGTTGGAAGAGGAATGCTTTTCTTAGATTTAATACAAGAAGGAAATATGGGATTAATAAAGGCAGTAGAGAAATTTGACTATACCAAAGGTTTTAAATTTAGTACTTACGCTACATGGTGGATAAGACAAGCAATAACAAGAGCTATAGCAGATCAAGCAAGAACAATAAGAATACCAGTTCATATGGTAGAAACAATAAACAAATTAATAAGAACTTCAAGACACTTACTTCAACAATTAGGAAGAGAACCAAGTGTTGAAGAAATAGCAGAAGAAATGGAAATTCCAGTAGAAAAGGTTATGGAAATTCAAAAAATAGCACAAGACCCAGTATCTTTAGAGACACCAATAGGAGAAGAAGATGATAGTCATTTAGGGGACTTTATACAAGATGATGATAGTCCAGCTCCACATGATTCTGCAGCATATACATTACTTAAAGAACAGTTAGAAGAAGTTATGAATACATTAACACCTAGAGAGGCAAAGGTTTTAAAATTAAGATTTGGACTTGAAGATGGAAAAGCAAGAACTCTTGAAGAGGTTGGACGCCAATTTCAAGTAACAAGAGAAAGAATTCGTCAAATAGAAGCAAAAGCTTTAAGAAAATTAAGACATCCAAGTAGAAGTAAAAAACTAAGAGATTATATGGGGTAAAATAAAAACTGATGTAAGGTTGTCTTATATCAGTTTTTGTTTATAAACTACTTAATTTAAAAAAATTCACATAATAGACATAAATATTTTGTATAATAAGACATAATTTTTAGGAGATGATAAAATGAATGAAAAGTGCATATTAATAGTAGATGATGAACAAAGAATGAGAAAAATTATAAAAGACTTTTTAAGAGCAAAAGGATTTAGCATTTTAGAAGCTGAAGATGGAGAAAAAGCATTAGAAGTTTTTGAGGAAAATAGAAATAAAATTAGTTTAATATTGTTAGATGTAATGATGCCTAAGCTAGATGGATGGTCTGTTCTAAGACAAATTAGGCAAGACTCAAAAGTTCCAATAATAATGTTAACAGCAAGGGGAGAAGAACAAGATGAATTGTTTGGATTTGAGCTAGGAGTAGATGAATATATATCAAAACCATTTAGTCCTAAAATATTAGTTGCAAGGGTAGAGGCAATATTAAAAAGAACTAATCAAACACAAAGTTTGGCTAAAGATTATGGTGGAATAGAATTAGATAAAGAAGGAAGGACTGTAAAAGTTGATGGTAAGACATTAGAATTAAGCCTAAGAGAATATGAATTATTAACATATTTAATGGAAAATGAAAATATAGCACTTTCAAGAGATAAAATATTAAATAATGTTTGGAATTATGACTATTATGGTGATTCAAGGACAATAGATAGTCATATAAAAAAGATAAGGCATAAATTAGGTAAAAAAGGAAAATACATAAAAACAATGAGAGGCGTTGGTTACAAATTTGAAATAAAATAATTCAAGGAGAAGGTAAATGAAAAAACTAAAAGAAGCATTTAAATCTGTACGAGTAAAGTTGTTTTTAACATTAAGTATTTCTATATTAATTATAATATTATTACTAATAATTATTAATAATGTTGTATTAGAATCATATTACATGTTAAATAAGGAAAATACATTAAAAAATGTATATAATCAAATAAATATATATTATAATAATCAAATGGATGAAGACTATATAGAAGCGGAATTAGAAAAAATATCAATAAAAAATAATTTTGATATTTTAATAAGAAATAATTCACGTGAAAATGTATATAGTTCAGAAAAAAACTTTGTATGGAGTTTTGAGGAAATAAATGCAATAAAAAATAAAATAAGTATTAACGCAGAAGAGATTTTAGAAAAGACAGATACATATACAATGAAGAAATTAAAGGATTATAAAAATGGAATAACTTATATATTTTTTAGTGGCAAATTAGATAATGGTTATACCTTATATTTAAGGATGCCAGTTACTGCAATAGAAGATAGTGTACGTATTTCAAATAACTTTTTATATTTAATTGCAGGTTTTACAATTCTAATTGGAGGAATAATAATACTTGTAGTTTCAAGGAAATTTACTGAACCAATACTTGAATTAAATGACATAGCAAAAAAAATGTCAAAATTAGATTTTAGTCAAAAATATAGAATAACAGATGCAGATGACGAAATAAATAATTTAGGAAAAAGTATAAACATAATGTCAGATAAACTTGAAAAGACTATAAAGCAGTTAAGAAATACTAATATGGAACTAGAAAAGGATATAGAAGAAAAATCTAAAATAGATGAAATGAGAAAAAGTTTTATATCTGATGTATCACATGAACTAAAAACTCCAATTGCTTTGATACAAGGGTATAGTGAAGGACTAATAGAAAATGTTAATACAGATGAAGAAAGTAGAAAATTTTATGCAGAGGTAATTCAAGATGAAATTAACAAAATGGATAAGCTTGTAAAACAGTTGCTAGAATTAATGAAACTTGAATATGGTAAGAGAGAATTTAATAACAAAGTATTTGATATTGTTGAATTAGAAAGTGAAGTTTTAAGAAAATCCAAGGTTATGCTTGAAGAAAAAAATATAAAGGTTGAATTTGAAAATTCTGGAGAAATTGATGTATTTGCAGATGATTTTTATATTGAACAAGTAATAACTAATTATATTACTAATGCTATAAAAAATATAAAAGAGGTTAATAAAAAGAAGATTATTAAAGTTACAAATGAGTTAAATGAAGATAAACAGATTGTAAGAGTTAAAGTTTTTAATACTGGTGATAATATTAAAGAAGAAAATTTAATGAGAATATGGAACAGATTTTATAAAGTTGATGAGTCAAGAAACAGGGCAGATGGTGGAACAGGAATTGGACTTTCTTTTGTAAAAGCTGTTATGAATAATTATGAACAAGATTATGGTATAATAAATAAAGAAGATGGGGTTGAATTTTTCTTTGATTTAAAGTATACCGGATTAAAAATGTAAATTAAAAACTAAAAAATTGTAACAATTATTGTAAAAAATAAAATATTTTAAAAAATTGCTTGACAAAATAATAAAAAACTATTATAATCTATAAATGTCAGGAGAAACATGCAGGTGTAGTTCAATGGTAGAACCTCAGCCTTCCAAGCTGATGACGTGGGTTCGATTCCCACTACCTGCTCCACTGAAATCAACTTATGGACTGAAAAAGTTCGTAAGTTTTTTTTTATAATAAATAATATCAAAAAAGAGGAAAAATTATCAAAATAATTTAATCCTCTTTTTTTGAATATGGAATTGAAATCTATGTCTAGCCAGCACTGAATTTGTACTTCTGCACAAATTCTTATATGGGAATTCCCAAATCTTTTTATAAATTTTCTTTTATTTCTGGAAACAAGTCATACAAATTATATCCTAATAAATTATCAAAATATTCTTTTAATTTATATGTTTCTTTTATATGATAATGCGTATTTTTATATACTCCGTGCCTTAAAAGTAAGTCCATCATTCTTTTATCTACTGTATATATTTTGTCAGTACACATCAAATCACATAAATTAATTATTTTTTCATAAATTGTATATTCTTTTTTTATATATTCTTTTATAAACTGATAGTTTTGATTACTTGAATCAGTATAATCTCTATCATTTGCTAAACAGTTGATATCATTATTTAAAAAAGAATGTTTTATACATATACTTGCATAATCTTCATCATAGCCTAAAGACTTAATATAATTATAACCATTTATAGCATGAGGTATTACTCCATCATCACTATTCAATCCATACTTTTTACCGATATCATGTATATATCCTAATGTCTTTGCAAAATTACTATCCAAATTTATATTACTTGCTATAACACCTGCTACATAACCTACGTTTTTAGAATGCTTTATCCATTTATCACTTGAAGTTTTACCAATATTTTCATTTAACAAATCTAAAGCCTCTTTGCTTGTTAATTTCATTTTTATTCTCCTAACTTTAAAAATAAATCCTCATATATTTTATTTCTATCTAATTTAGAAACAAAGGTAATATTATGTCTATTATTTGTTGTTTCATAAGAAGTATCTTCTCTCACATTCGGACAACTTATACGTTTTGTTTCAAACCAATTTTTATTTATCATATAAGCTATTACTGATATATCCCATATTACTCTTGATTCTTGTATTCCGTGATATCCATCATTATAAAATCTTTCAATTAAATAATTACATAATTCTGATTTGTTTTTTAAATATTTTTTTAAGGTATTAATATCAATTCTTAATTCTGAAACAATATTTTTACAAGGAAGTATAGTTAACTTCACTTCTGATTCAAATACTATTTTTACAGCTTCAACATCTTGTCTAAAATTATATTCAAGGTTATCTATATAGCCTAGTTCATTGCCACCTAACCAAATAATTTCTATTTTATTTACTATTTGGGGTTCTTTTTTGATTGCTAAAGCAATATTAGTAATAGCGCCAATCCCTAATATATAAGTTTTATTATTTTTTAAAGCAATTTCTATAATTTTATTTACAGCATCATTTGTTTCATCATAACCATTTTGAATGTAATCCATTGAACCCTTAAATACTTTATTATTCGTTTTAAAATTCAACCAATTGCATATTTTTAAAATTTCATTATAACTTAATTCTTGTCCATCTTTTACTTTTACATTTCTTTTTGTATGAGAATATGGTGCGACTGTTATTGCCTCAATATTAAATAAGTCTTTTGATTTTATTAAATATGATAATGCAAATTGGTCATCACATTCATTATAAGTATCAGTATCTAATATAACATTTACTTTTTTTCCTTTATAATTTGAAATAACATTATCTATATCTATTCCTATATTCATGTATATCCTCCAAACTTTTACAAAATTCAAACTATAAAAATTATACTATATAGAACTAATTTTTTCTATACATTCATTGCAATTTAATAACAATTAATATATATTTTTAGAAGCTGATCTTTTTAGTTCATTATTTGAACATTTCTTTAACGCAACTGCTGTAAAAACACCAATGAAGGTTGATAATAAACACTAATATAACCAAATAGATTCTTTCTCCTAATTTTCGTATATATCATCATTTATTTTTAATATCATTTTTCTGTAATGAGTTTTAAATCCTAATCTTTCATATAAATCTCTAGCAATATTTTCTCCAATTACTTCTAACGATAAATCTTTATTTTGAAATTTTGCTAATTCTATTATTTGGTTTAATGCAATAGTACCAATTCCATTATTTCTATATTTTTCATCTATAAAAAATCTATATAAATATATTTCTTTTTCATAATTTTTAATTCCAATGAATCCAACCATCTTATTGTTATATAAGATTTTATAATATTCTTCATTTTCTTTAAATTTTAATTCTTCTGGTTTTATTATTCTTAATTGATATATTGGATCTACTATATTATGATGTTGCCATTCTTTTATAATCCATTCTCTAAAAAAATCATTATTATCTTTTTCTAATTTAACTTCTATCTTTTCCATTTAACCCATCCTTAATTTATATATTTTACAAATTTAATTATCTTTTAGTTATTATTTCCTTAAATCTATAATATCAGATTCACATTCACCTGTCCCAATTATAGTAACTGGTACATTAGTTTCTTCTTCTATCTTTTTTATAAATTCTAACACTTTATTAGGAAGTTTTTTATAGTCTCTACATTTATATGCTTTCCAATCAATATATTGGGCAAAATTTAATACAATTTGTGTAGGTTGATTAATCATAATGTTATATTTTAATCTTTCCCAATTCATTTCAAAAACTCTTCTGACTTTTTTTGTTACAGTTGTATATTCTTTTAGTTCAATATTACAGCCACTTCTTTTTTTTACTTCTTCCCAAGATATCTCTTTGCTTCCAGCATAATCACCACTATATATGTCGATTCCTATGTTTGTTTTATTGCTTATTCTAATTGGATAGGGCCTAATAATCATATAAATTTCTTTTACTTTAAATGGACTACATCCTGCATCTGCTATTAATTGACTAGTACTACACATTCTACTTGTAACATTAGGATAATCCAATCCATAATTTATATCTAAATCTTGTCCCTGAGATCCTTCTATTAAAATATCTTCAGTACAATTATTAATCATTATCGCGGTGTCAACTATTTCGATTTTATTTTTCATATCATTAGGAAGGGTTTTAAAATAATCTTTTGCTAAAATAGTACCAGGTTTTCTAATTATTTTTTCTGCCTGTGCAACACCACAACCTTTAAAGGTAGAACCACTTTTAATTATTTTTTTCTCTTCTTCACGATGGCGGTTTTGTATTATCATAGCCCTTGGGTTAATATAAATTTTTCTATTTCCGATTAAATCAGAATATTTTCTAATTTCATCAAACAATATTTCTGGTGTTATAACACATCCTGCATTTAAAACTAATTTGCAATTTGAATTTACCATTGCCATAGGTAAATGACTAACTATAATTTTTTTTTCCATTATCATCTACATATGTATGGCCAGCATTGCTTGACCAATTATTGGTTGCCATAGAAAAATTGGTATGTTTGGCTAAATAGCCACAAATTTTTCCTTTTCCACAGCTTCCAGCTTGTCCATCTATTACTACGGTAATATTTTTATTGCTTATAAAATCTTTATTATTCACACAATCATAAAATTTTTTAATATTTTCTAAATCAAAGATCTCTTTAATAAATTGGTTTAAGTTTGATAATCCTGCAATTTCTTTGTTATAAGAATTCATAACAAAATCAATATTTTTCCATTCGTAATGTCCTTCACTATTATCAGTGACATAAACTTCATCTACACAATCATATATAACGTTTAACTTGGTATTACTATTTAGTATGTTGTCTTCTGGATATACATATGTAACTAATAATTTAGGTTTATTCATGGAAATACCGGTTTCTTCTTTGCACTCTCTTCTTGCTGCTTCAACTGGAGTTTCACCACTTTCTATTTTTCCTCCAATTCCATTCCAACAACCTTTATAAGGATTTTTACTTCTTTTAACAAGAAGCACTTTATTATAGTTCTTATTAAATAGCATTATAACAACATAATTTTTATTCATATATATACCTCCAAGTATTTTAATTATAATCATCATATCGTAAAACAATTAAGTGTTCTCTATAGTTCCATGTAAATTCTATTATGGAAATTTACATGTCCTTTCAAATAGCGTAGTATTAATAACCTAAGTGTATTTTTTTTATTAAATCATAAGTTTTATTAATATTGGAAGAATCAGATAGCTCTTCTTTTGAATATCTTACTTCTGATGTTAGCTCTCCATTATAATTAATATCTGTTAAAGCCTTTCTAACATCATCCCAATTAACGGTTCCATCAAATGGCTGGTTATGAGAATCTGTTCCGTAATTATCATGTATATGAGTGACAATTAATTTATTACCAATTTTAATTATTTCGTTGTACATATCTAGATTTCCAACATTGGCATGACCAAAGTCAAAACAAATACCTAATACTTCTTTTGCATATTTTTTATTATAATATTCAACTATTTTGATAAGTTCATCTATATAAGGCGCTGTATTTCTAAATAAAGGTTCATCTTTTTCCATCTGAGTTCCATTTTCAATTGCTATTAAAATATTATTTTCAATTGCTTTTTCTACAAAAGGTTCTAAATATTTTATATTGTGTTCTATAGATTTATCGATATCGTAATTATAATTTTCATCTAAATATGTACCTACATGAATAACTATTCTTTTTACACCAACTTCTTTTGAAATATCGAGAGCTTTTAATATTCTATTCTTTAATATATCTATATCATTTCTTTTATAGTAAGTATTAAAGAAGAATGGATAATGAATAGGGGCATGAGCAATATTAAATGTTATAGATGAATCTTTTAAAAATTTAATTAAATCTCTAAATATATTTTTATAGTTATCTTTATCAAGTAGTTCTTGTATTTCAAAAAAATTCAAGTTAGCATAATTAAATTTAGAATCTTCCAATCTTTTTATTCCTAATTTAAAATTTTCAACATTATTTTTTTCACCCACAATTCTTGTTGTTTGTGAATATATAATATCATTTTTCATTATTTTTCCTCCTTTAAAATATATTTATTTAATATATATCTTTGGTACTCATGATATAGCTTATCTTTATACTCTAATGGTGAAACCCAAAGAATTCTATGATCCTTTTCTATTGGTGCTAAGATTTTTTTATCAAATTTTGCAATGTATATTGTTGCTTCAACATCTAGATATCCATATTTAGCGTTATAACACCAAGAATTAATCTTATCAAAGAATTTTACATCTGTTAATGAATAACCTGTTTCTTCAATAATTTCACGTTTAAGAGTTTCTTCTATTAATTCATCTTTTTCGCGCCCTCCACCTAAAAGAAAATAAATATCAGATTTGTCAGTAGCAATAGCAATTTTTTTATCTTTAATTCTTTCAATTATAGCATAAGCACAAATCCTTTTTTTATATTGTATTCCATCTTTTTTAGAACCTATTCTTAACATTATTTCCTCCGACATATATTATTACTTTTATATTATACTATGAAATATCCAAATTCTCCATACTCCATTGAAATTTAATATGATTTCATTATAATTCTTTAAAAAAGAGGGGGAGGGTTTGTAAAATGTTACTTAATTGTTGCATAAAAATAGTTCACGGACTAATTAAAGTTCGTGAGTCTTTATTGTTTCATTTTTTATCCCCTTACATGTTTTTATAAATTCTTTAAATATTTTATTGTTACTTTCATCTAATAATAATTTCATAATTTTTTTGTTACTTTTCCTGTTTTATCTATATTATAGTTTTGCTTAAAAAATATACTAACAGAAATAAATTGGTAGATTGATGAACACAATTGTCCAATACCAGTGCAAAAAGGTGTTTTTAAAAGAGACATTATCATTCTCAAAATAGAAGAAATAATTTTATTTGTTGTTGTTTTAAGTGCAGACCATTCTAATTGCAAATAACAAGTTTTAATTCTGTATATAGGATACATAATGAAGTTAATAATTTCAAATCCAAAATAAATCATTGTAATTTTAAAGTCTAAATCATAAAATCCATATAAACACACAAACATAAATAAGCTTGTCAAGAAGAGTATACCTAATAATTTATAAGCGTTATTCCTGTGCTCTTTATAATTAAAGTTATTTTTACTAATATCAATTGTAGCAGCAGTAACTATAGCATCTGTAGTATCCCATTGAGTATCTGTTATAAGTGCTACAAATGTAAGGGCAAGTGAAAATTGCTCTCCAAATTCTAAAGCGTTGCTTAGTCCAAATAAAAAAATCAAGAAAAATGCAATATTGTTAAATAACTCTGTTGAATCATATTTTATACATTTTATTATATCTAATTGTAATTTGAATTTTTCATTATTTTTTACATAAATATATATAGTAAATAAAGCCAAAGGGATTAGAGTTACTGTAATTATGGTAATTTGATTTTTTGTTATTAAAGATGTACCAATCAATAATATAAAATTTAATAAATTAAATATTAGGGAATATTTATTTGCTAGTGAATTTTTTTCTTCATAATATAATTTATTTAATATCATTGCAAACTCTAAACAAACAAATAATTGTAATACAGAATATATTGTAAATGTTTTATATATGTTAACATCCATGTTCATAAAAATTATATAATTATCAATATTAATTAAAATTATTAAGAAAATAATAATTGCAACAATGGTTCCTATAAACATACCAGACATTACAGCATTTTTATTATTGTCTTTTTCTTTATTTATGTTTGCACCAGTAGAAAATATTGATTTTAGTATATAGTATATAAATTGTAATGGGTAAGTCAAAGTAAAGATATTAATTAAATTTTTATCAACAATTATACCTAATAAAAACCATGAAATTATTGGTATAAAAGATAATAACGATAAATCAAAACTAATTTTTAATAATCGTTTCACCAGTATTCCTCCTATATAATGATTAAATAAACAAGATGATAACTAGCTGTTTCTAAAGTTTCAAAACCTTAACTTTATATCATCTACAAATGTTAAGTTTTTACTATAGTAACATATTTCGACATATTTTAAAATACTTATAGGTGTTTTTGTTTTATTTTGTAAAATTTAATGAAAAAAATAAAATGTTATGTTATAATCAAAGCTGTTATACATTATTTGATAAATTTAAGATAATTTTCATTTTGAATTAAAGAATAAAAGGAGAAAAAATGAAGGGAAATTTTAGAAAATTTGTATTGTCTTTATATAAGCCAGTAAAGTCTTTAACATTTATTATGATAGGTTGTATGATTATTTCACAAATATTAGATTTAGTTAAACAATATATAATAAAAGGAATAATTGATTTACCAAGTATGGAGAATTTCCAAACAACGGATTTATATAAAACTATAATTATTTTATTATGTGTTATTGTTTTGGAATTGATATTTTATTATACTTCTAATATAACAAGAACAATACATATGGTAAAAAAGCAGACACCATATATTTCGGAAAAGTTATTTAATATTTTGGATAAAAAAACGTATTCCTTTTTTACAGATAATTATACAGGGAAGATATCAACAGCAATTAATGAAATAAATAATGAAATTACTAACTTAAATACTCAGATAACAACTAAATTTATTTCTTTATTGACTTCTATGATAAGTAGTTTAATTGTTTTATATACAATTAATATAAATATTTTTATTAGTGCAACAATACTTTTTACCGGAATAATAGTATCAAGGTTAATATATTTTTCAAAAAGATATTTGCCAGCAATAAAAAAATCGGAAGAATATAATAGGGAATATAATGGAATATTGAATGATGCTGTATTAAATTTTACATCACTTAGATTATATAATTCTGTACAAAATTTTTCAAAAAATTTAAAATCTAAAAAACAAGAAGTGAATTTTTATAGAAATAAAGCTTCTATAAAAGAATTTGCTTTTGGAGCCATAGCAAATGTGGTGTATATTGCAGTTTTAAGCATATTGATGATATACTCAATTTCTTTATTTGAAAAAGGTATGATGACATTAGGAAATTTTATATTTTTTATAAATGCTATGATTTCTTTAAAGAGTCAAACTACTTCTTTCACATGGTCATATATACATATAGGTGAGATTATGGTAAAACTGAAAAATAGTTATGAACTTTTGTATACTAAAGATAATATACAAGATAGTAATGAAAAATATATACAAATAGATACAGGCAAAATTGAATTTAGGGATATGTCATTTAAATATAATAAAAATTATATTTTTAAAGATTTTAATCTAGAAATTAAAGATAAACAAAAAGTAGGAATTATAGGGGTTAGTGGAAGTGGAAAAACAACACTAGTTAATTTGATATTTAAGTTTTATACTCCACAACATGGAAGTATTTATATAGATAATAAAGATATTTCAAACTATAATACAAATTCATTATATAGTAATTTAACTTATGTACCTCAAGAAACAATATTGCTACATTCTACTATTTATAATAATATAAAAATAGCAAAGCCGGATGCAACAGATGAAGAAATATATAATGCAGCCAAAAAGGCTGAACTTCATAATTTTATAGAAAGTTTAGAATATAAATATGATACAATTGTGGGAGAGAGAGGAATAAAACTATCAGGAGGGCAAAGACAAAGAATAGCATTAGCTAGAATATTTTTAAGAGATTCTAAAATTGTTATATTTGATGAGGCTACCAGTAGTTTGGATAATAATACAGAATTTAAAATACAAAAAAATATAAATAAGTATTTTGATGATCAAACTATTATATGTATAGCTCATCGATTATCAACATTAAAAGATATGGATAATATTTTAGTTATTGAAAAAGGAAAAATAGTAGATTATGGAACTCCAGACTATATTATTCCTAAATATGATAATGAAGAATTTATGGCAGAAGAAAGTTATTTGGAAATTTAATAAAATATAATGAAGGTAAAAAGTTATAAAGGTGTAATAATATGAATTATTCAAATGAGTTTAAAAAGAGAATTCAAAAAAGAATGGAACATGAAACAACAGATAAAATATACAATGATTTAATAACTGAGTATTATGAAAAGTTTATTACAATGGAGATTTTGGAGGGCTGGAAAAACCAATTGCTAAAATCAAAATTTAAGTTGCAAATTCAGGAAAAAATTTACGCCAATAGAAAAAATATATGAAGAATTAAATAGTCTTTATTATAAAGATTTTATAACATTAACACAATTAAAAAAATGGAAGGAACAATTTATAAAAAGAAAAATAAAGAATAAAGTTCAGCGCACAATGTCAAGGAATTCAAGCAAGGTCGAAGATATATATGATGAGATTAATGCTAAACATTATACAGGTTTTATTTCTAAAGAAGAATTAAAGAATTGGCAAAAAGAGGTTCAAGATTCTAAACAAATAAGAATATATACACAAAATGGAAGATATAAAGAAGCGGAAATATTAGCTAAGAAATATCCTGATATAGATATAATACAAGCACAACTAATAACAATATATTTAAAACAGAAAAATTACGAGGAAATAGAAAATATTGCATCAAAATTTCCTAATAATGCAAATATACAATCAAGGTTGATAACAGCTTATATAGAATTAGAAAATTATACAAATATAGAAAAAGTTGTAAAAAGATTTCCAGAAAATAAAGTGACACAAAATCAGTATGAAACTTTACAATCTCAGCTAATGACAGCATATATTAAAACTGGGAGATATAAAGAGGCAATAAATATTGCAAAAAAATACCCAGATAATGTCATATTTCAATCAAAGGTTGTTCAAGTATTGATAATTATATCAGATTATAAAAAAGGTGAGGAAATTGCGAAGAGATTTCCAGACAATATAATTATGCAATCACAATTAATGAGTATTTATATTAAAACTGAGAGATATAATGAAGCAGAAGATATTGCTAAAAAACATCCAGATAATATAATAATAAAATCTAAATTAATGGATGTTTATATTAAAAAGAAAGAATATGATGAGGCTATAAAGCTTGGAGAAAATGATAAAAGTGAGGTAATACAGTCAAATTTAATTTCTGTATATTTATTGCAAGAAAAATACAATAAGGTAGAGGAGATTGCAAAAAAATTTGATTGTGCTGAAATTCAGTCACAGTTGGTTACGGCTTATATTAATCAAAGGCTATATGATAAGGCTCAAATGGTAATTAACCAATATCCTAAATTTCCTATAATGCAGTCTCAATTAATTTCTATTTATATAGAGAAGTGGAAAGAATCTGCAAAAGAGAAAATGTTGGATGAGGCTGAACAAAAGGCAAAGGAGTTTTCTGAATATTTACCAATACAGTCACAATTAATTACTATTTATATGTTAAAAGGGGAGTATGATAAGGCAGAAAAGTTAGCTAAAAGATTCCCCAATTATGCTCCTATACAATCACAGTTAGTTACAATATATATTAAAAAATGGCAAGATGAAGAAGCGGTTAAAATTGCTGATAACTTTAAATGGTATGAACCTATACAAGAACAATTACTTGAACTTTATATGAATCAAAATAATTTTAAAAAGGCTAAAGAAATTGCAGATTTTATGCCCCATAGCAAAATTATAAAAAATAAATTTTTAAGTTTTAGAAATATAACTGGGGGAGATAAGTTGGCTGATGATGATTTTGATAGATGATTTTAGGGCGAGAATTTTTTCTTGCCTTTTTACTTGAATTTTTATTAAATAAAGGTTATAATATAAAAGTAGTTGCGGGTATAGTTTAGTGGTAGAATCCCATGCTTCCGACCTGGTTGCGCGAGTTCGATTCTCGCTACCCGCTCCAATTAAAACACAGAAATAGCAGTGGATGTAACGCTCTTACAACACTGCTATTTTAGATTTTATCACTATATTATTACATTGGTTTCTAATTAAAACAAATAATTTAATTTATTAACTGCATCATATTTTTGCTTATTTGAACTATGTAAATATATTTGTGTGATTACAATCTTTTAATATTTTTTACAAGACTAGATATTTTTTCAATTATGTTCTCTAAATAACCTGTTTGATATTTTGATAGTGTTTCAACTGGAACTTTTGTTAATTTTCTATAATATTCTAAATATTGAACATTAGAATATTCATATAAATAATTATCCATTTAAAATTAATTATTTTTAATTCTACCATAATCTTTTCATATATTGTATAAAAGTTTTAGAATTATTATACTATAAAACAACAAAATTTCACATATTTTTATTAAAATTTAATCAAATTGCATATATTTTCATAATTGTAATAAAATTTTGTGAATATTTTTTTAATTTGTTGAAAAACTGTGAAAGTAATGGTATATTTAGTAAAAATACTAATTTGCATATGAATATTTATCCAATTTCAGATAATAATACTCAAAGATTAAGTGTTGACAGATTTAAGTATACACTGAGCCAGGAGAACTTTATCAATATATTGGAATTTGATTTTAAACCATATGAAATGTGAAAATAAATATATTATAGAAACTTAATTGAAATAAATAGGGGAAAAATTATGAACAAAGAGAAGTTAGGAAAAAACGCAATATTTTTAATTGCAAGTGATTTAATATATACGATAACAGCATTATTTGCACAAACATTTTTAGTAGCATATTTACTAAAAATAACAAATGACAATATAACACAAGTATCATTATATTATATGATTATTAACTTTATACATGCAATGGGTTCTATATTCATTGGTAAATTTATAAAAAACGGAAAATATAATAAAACAAAAATATTATCTTTAGGAATAATAATAAGAGCAATATTTATTTTATTTATAGTATTATTAGGGAATAAATTATCAAATATGTTTGTAATAGTTGCAATATTTTGTGGTATATCAGAAACATTATATTGGTCAGCTCATGAAATAATATTTGTAGAAATAACTAATAATGAAAATAGGAAAAGTTATATGGCAACAAAGAAAATAGCAAGTACAATAGTAAATATAGTTGCACCTATCATATTAGGGTCAACAATAGAATTATACTCTTTTACAAAAATTGCAATATATGTTTTAGCATTGTCAATAATTCAAATAGTTTTGTCTTTTCAAATAAAAATAGATAGCAAAGTTAATGTTAAAACAACAAAATTTAGTTTGAAAAATTACATAAATACAATAAAAACAAAAAAAGGATTAAAAGTACATAAATACTATAAATCAAATTTATTATATGGAATAGTAGAAGATCCTATGAAGACGCTAGTAACGATTATTACAATAATGACATTTAAAACATCTTTAAATTTAGGAATTTTAACAACTATTTTTTCAATTTTTCAAATTGCAGTTATGTATTTATATAAAAAATTTTATAATAAGAGTAATGCAAAATATATATTATTTGCAGTTTCTAGCTTGATTTTTATAGGAGCTATGGGATTAGTTATTGATATAGATAAAATAACTTTAATAATTTATAATTTTGCTTGTACAACAGGATTATGTATTTTTGATGCAATATATAACACACAAAAAGGGGATTTAATAAAAGAATGCAACATTGAACAGTATGATGTAGAACATGTAATGTTTAACTCAATTTTAACATGTTCATCAAGATTTATTGGATTTTCTTTAATATTAATTGTAGGAATAATAGATAATATGGTATTTTTTAAGGGATTATTAGCGGTTATAGCCATATTGGTTTTGATTTATTCTAGAATAATTATAAATATGGAAGAGAAGAAGACAATGAAAAATTAAACAATAATTAAATTATAATGTATAAAATTATTAAAATAAAAATTAAAATTCCCCCAGCATATCTGGGGGATAATTATTTATTCTTCTATTTTTGTTATTAAAATTATAGTATACTTGTCTTTTTTTAATTAGAAACATATTCATAAAATTCTTTCCAACTTTTAACTCTTGGTATATTTGAATATTTGTTATATGGTGTATCCATTAAAATAGTTGTTATACCATTGGAAATACAATCATTACATATATTAACTGAATCATCAATCATAATATCAATATTATGCTCAATACATTTTAAAGATTTAGCATGTTTGTCATAAGCATTTGTTAAAATTAAGTTATCATAATAAATATTATTTTTATCAAGCCATTTTTTTGTCATATTGTAAGGATCTGTATATTCTCCATTATCTCTTCCTGTAATAATATAAATAAAATGACCATCTTTATGTAATTTATCTATATATTCTTTAGCACCTTCAATAACTCCTAAATTTTGAGCCATTCTTTCTATATTCTTTTTATAAAAAGTAAGTTCTTCATTTTCGGTCCAATCAAACATACCATTTCTAATATAGTCAGCATTTTTGTTTATTACGCCTGAATTTCTTAAGGTTTTATCATGCAATAAATATTCTTTTAGTAAAGTATCGTTAAAGTTTGATATTACATTATCTATATCTATTCCTATTTTCATTTAATCAACTCCAAATCTTATTATTAAGCATGTACCCGTATATATCACAATAATTTATTTTACACTATATGAAAAATTTTTATTTAATTCAAATTTGTCAGATATATTTTGGGTAGTATCAAACTCAATATTATTATTATTTATTATTTTAAATTCAAAAATTGCATTTGTATCTTTTATAGATGTACCACCAGCGTAAATTTCTTCTTTGCTTGCATTACACGTTAAGGTGTTATTTTCTATTACATATGTACCAGTGTTTATTTTTGCTCGTAAATCGGTTATTGTAGATTGCATCCCAATAGCATTTTCTTTAAGATCATCAATTTCTTTGTTAGATTCCTTTTTAGTTATATAAATATAATAAGTCATAATAATAATAACAATAATAGCTAATATTAGAAAGAAAGTTGATAAAATTATTTTTAAAGATTTTTTTTCTTCCATTATTTCACTTCCTCTTTAATAAGAATATAAAAAAATTTTATCATTTTAATTTTACTTTAGCAAGTAATCATATTTAATATTGTAAAAAATAAAAAATTAATATATAATATTTTTCAAGGAGAGATAAATATGAACCTAGAAAAAATAAATGAAATACTAGCCAATAAGCATGTATTGTTGGTAATAATAACAATAATAATATCAATAGTAATATTAAAAGTAAAAAGTAGAATTTTTAACAAAGCAATAAAAAAGGTGGAAAAGACAAGAGATAAAGGTTATAGGAAAGTAATTACATATATAAAACTTACAAATCATATAATTAATTATATTATTATAATAATTGCAACATTATTTGTTTTACAATTATTAGGATTCAATGTAAGTTCAGTCATAGCGGGAGTTGGAATTGTGTCAGCAATAGTAGGACTATCACTTCAAGATGCATTAAAAGATATTATTATGGGATTTAATATTATAATAGATAGTTATTTTTCAGTAGGGGATGTTATAAAAATAGATGATGTTGAAGGAAAAGTAGTAGAACTTGGAGTAAAATCTACAAAATTAAAAGATGTAAATACAGAAAATGTTTTGGTAATTGCAAATAGAAATATAGTTAAAGCATTAAGATTATCAGAACAATTAATTATCGACATACCAATTCCATACGAGGAAAAAACAGACAAAATAGAAACTATAATAGACAAAATTGTTTTGCAAATAAAAGAAAATAAAGAAATAAGAGATGCAAAATATCTAGGAATAAATGAATTTGCGGATTCAGCAGTTATATATAGAGTGATGATTTGGTGCCAACCAGAGCAAAAGTTGCCTTTAAAAAGATATGCATTAAGAATTGTAAAAACAACATTAGATGAAAACAATATAACAATACCATACACACAAATAGATATACACCAAAAGTAAAAAATTTACATCTTTGATTTAATTGACAAAAAATATTATAAATGTTAATATAAATACATAAAAAATAAAAGGAGATTGTTATGGAAGAAAATAAGGAAAAAGTTGAAAACAAAGAAGAAAGTGTAAAAGAAGCAGAAGTTGTAACAAACAATGAAACTGTACAAGAAAAAAAAGTAAATTCATATGCACTTGCAAGTTTTATATGTTCATTAGTTGGATTATTAGTATGTGGATTACCATTAGGAATAGCAGCAGTGATAACAGGTGGTTATGCATTAAATTCATATAAAGAAGAAAAAGAAAATGGAAAATGGATGGCAGTTACAGGATTGGCATTGGGAATTATAGATATTGTATGTGTAATAATTTATTTATCAACAGCATATAACGGATAAAAATAAAATATAGCGTAAGAGAAATCTTACGTTTTTTTTATTTTAGAAAAAATTCACAAAAAATTCACAATTTTTTTAGCAAAAGGTATTGACAAGTGCTAAAAATGGTTATAATATATATTAAGTTAGCAATCGAACAAAAAGAGTGCTAAAAGGGGTGGTAAAATGCTAGATGATAGAAAAAAGAAAGTATTACAAGCAATTGTAGAAGAGTATATAAATACAGCAGAACCAGTAAGCTCTAATGCATTAACAAATAATTATGGACTAAATTATAGTAGTGCAACAATAAGAAACGAAATGGCTGACTTAGAAAAAAAAGGCTATTTAGACAAAACACATACATCTTCAGGAAGAATACCATCAGAAAAAGGCTATAGGTACTATGTAGACGAATTAATGAAAGATGACGACATAAGTTTAGAAGAAATAAAATAAATTAGTTCAAAATTAGAAACAAAAGTAAATGAAATAGAAGAACTAACAAAAATAGCAGCAAATACAATTTCTGAAGTAACACATTATACAACACTATCAATAGGACCAAAAAATGATGAACAAATAATAGAAGAAATAAAATTTGTTCCATTAGGACAAAGAATGATAATGGCGGTAATACTAACAGAATCAGGATTAGTAAAAGAAACAATAATAAAATTTGATGAGGACATAACTGAAAAACAAGTAGAAACAGTAAATTATATGTTTAATCAAAAACTAAAAGGAAAACCATTAGAAACAATAAAAGGACCATTAGAAGATTACTTATTTGATGAAATGACATACAGTGTAAATGTAATAAAACCAATAATAGAGCAAATAAAAAAAGTAATAGAAGAAGACAGTAAAATATATTTAGAAGGAACAAATAAATCATTTGACTTACCTGAATTTAATAGCCTAGAGGTCGCAAAAAACTTTGTAAATGTATTAGACACAAAAGAGTTGATGCAAGATATGTTAAATTCGGGATTTGCACAAGATATAAATGTGTATATAGGAAATGAAAACGAAAAAGATGAGCTAAAGGATTTTAGTATTGTAACATTTAAACACAAAGTAGGAAACAAAGACTTAGGAACAATAGGAATAATAGGACCTAAAAGAATGGACTACTCTAAAGTAATTTCAGTAATGAAATATATAAGTAAAAAACTAGATGAAAACAATCAAAATAATTAAAGAAAAGAGGTAAACTATGTCAGAAAAGAAAAAGGAAGAAAAAAATGAAAATATAAAACAAGAAGAAAAATTAGAAAAAAAGCAGGAAACAAAACGAGAAACAAAACCAGCTAAAGAAAAAGAACTTGAAGAATTAACAGACAGATATAAAAGAGTACTTGCAGAATTTGAAAACTACAAAAAAAGAAGTCAAAAAGAAAGAGAAAGCTTATATAACTCAATACTTGCAGACGTTGTAGAAACAATGTTACCAGTATTAGACAATTTAGAAAATGCAGCAAAAGTAGAAACTAAAGATGAAGATTATAAAAAGGGAATAGAACTTGTGTTAAAACAATTTAAAGATGTATTAAAATCAAAAGGAGTAGAAGAAATAAAAACAGTAGGAGAAACATTTGATCCAGAATTACACGAAGCAGTTAGTAGCATCCAAGATGAAAATTTAGGCGAAAAAGAAATAGCACAAGAATATAGAAAAGGCTACAAAATAGGAAGTAAAGTTATAAGACATTCTATGGTTGTAGTTGCAAATTAAAAAAGTTATTAAATTTTAAAATATAAATTAAAGAGGAAAGACCTCAAAAGAAAGGAAGTATAAAATTATGGGAAAAATTATAGGAATTGACTTAGGAACAACAAATTCATGTGTAGCTGTTATGGAAGGAGGAGAGCCAGTTGTTATACCAAACGCTGAAGGTAACAGAACAACACCATCAGTAGTAGCATTTTCAAAAAATGGAGAAAGATTAGTAGGACAAATAGCAAAACGTCAAGCTGTTACAAATCCAGATAATACAGTTATTTCTATAAAAAGAAAAATGGGAACAGCAGAAAAAGTTAAAATAGAAGGTGAATCATTTTCACCACAAGAAATTTCTGCAATGGTATTACAAAAATTAAAAGCAGATGCAGAAAATTATTTAGGACAAAAAGTAACACAAGCAGTTATTACTGTTCCAGCATACTTTAATGACAGCCAAAGACAAGCAACAAAAGATGCTGGTAAAATTGCAGGACTAGAAGTATTAAGAATAATCAACGAACCAACAGCAGCAGCACTTGCATATGGAATGGATAAAGAACAAGATCAAAAAATATTAATATATGATTTAGGTGGAGGAACATTTGATGTATCTATACTAGATATTGGTGATGGAGTATTCGAAGTTTTAGCTACAAATGGTAATACACATTTAGGTGGAGATGACTTTGATGAAGCAATAATTAATTATTTAGTAGATGAATTCAAAAAATCAAATGGAATTGATTTAAAAACAGATAAAATGGCAATGCAAAGACTAAAAGAAGCAGCAGAAAAAGCAAAAATAGAGCTATCTGGAGTTCAACAAACACAAATTAACTTACCATTTATAACAGCAGATTCTACAGGACCAAAACATTTAGACATAACACTTACAAGATCTAAATTTGAAGAATTAATTCATGATTTAGTAGAATCAACAGTAACACCAGTAAACAATGCATTAAAAGATGCAGGATTAAGTGTAAATGATATACACAAAGTATTATTAGTTGGTGGATCTACAAGAGTTCCAGCTGTTCAAGAACTAGTAAAAAGATTAATAGGAAAAGATGCAGATAAAGGAATAAACCCAGATGAATGTGTTGCAATTGGTGCAGCAATTCAAGGTGGCGTTCTTTCAGGAGATGTAAAAGATTTAGTATTATTAGATGTAACACCATTATCACTAGGAATTGAAACATATGGAGGAGTATTTACAAAATTAATAGAAAGAAACACAACAATACCAACTAAAAAATCACAAATATTCTCTACAGCAGCAGATGGTCAAACATCAGTAGAAGTACACGTATTACAAGGTGAAAGAGAAATGGCTGCATATAATAAAACATTAGGAAGATTCCAATTAACAGGAATACCAGCAGCACCAAGAGGAGTACCACAAATTGAAGTAACATTTGATATAGATGCAAATGGTATAGTACATGTATCTGCAAAAGATATGGCAACAGGAAACAGCCAAAATGTATCAATAACAGCATCAACAAATCTTACAGATGAAGACATAGATAAAGCTGTAAAAGATGCAGAGGCACATGCTCAAGAAGACAAAAAGAAAAAAGAAGAAATTGAAGTTAAAAATAATGCTGAAAGTTTAGTATATAATAGTGAAAAAACATTAGGAGAATTAGGAGATAAAATAAGTGCAGAAGAAAAAGCAAAAGTAGAAACAGAAATAGATAATACTAAAAAAGCATTAGAAACAAACGACACAGAAAAAATTAAAGAAGCTACTGAAAAATTAACAAAAGTATTCTATGAAATGAGTGAACAACTATACAAAAATGCAAATCCAAATGGAGCACAAGGTGCAGATGCAAATGCTAGCCAAGAAGGACCAAAAACAGATGAAAATGGAAATGTATATGATGCAGACTATAAAGTAGAAAATGGAGATGACAAATAAAATTTAATAAAAACTTCGTCTTACTTTGTTAAGCTACGAAGTTTTTACTTTAATTAAAAAAGAATATGGTTACCATCCAAAAAAATATGTTAATTTTTTTGGGATGGAGATAGACCAAGTGAATTGGAGTGAAAGGAAAAGATGGCAGGAAAAAGAGATTATTATGAAGTATTGGGTGTTGATAAAAATGCAACAGATGAAGAATTAAAAAAGGCATATCGTAAACTTGCAAAAAAATATCATCCTGATGCTAATCCAGACAATAAGGAAGAAGCAGAAGCCAAATTTAAAGAAGTAAACGAGGCATATGAGACATTATCAGACTCACAAAAAAGAAAAATGTATGACCAATTTGGACCTGATGGACCACAAGGGTTTGGAGGAGGCCAAGGACCATTTGGACAGGGAGGATATTATTCTTATACAGGTTCTGGTTTTGATGGCTTTTCTGACTTTGGCGACTTAGGAGATATATTTTCATCATTTTTTGGTGGTGGATTTGGAGGAAAAACAAGAAGACCAACTAATGGACCAAAAAAAGGTGCAGACTTAAATTTACATATGGATATTACATTTGAAGAATCATTTTTAGGTGTAGAAAAACAAGTAATAATAAATAGAAATGAAGAATGTACTATATGTCATGGAACAGGTGCAAAACCTGGAACAAATCCAATGAAATGTCCAGAATGTAATGGTACTGGTCAAATAAGACAAGTCCAAAAAACAATATTAGGTCAAATGCAAACAACAAGAACATGTTCTACATGTCATGGAACAGGTGAAGTAATAAAAGAACCATGTGATAACTGCCGTGGAAAAGGAACAGTTAGAAAACAACCTAAAATAAAAGTAAAAATTCCAGCAGGTATTGATAATGGTCAAACAGTTGTGCTAAGAGGAGAAGGCGAACCAGGACAAAAAGGTGGACCAAAAGGCGACTTATATATTACAGTTGGAGTAAAAAAACATAGTATTTATTCTAGAAAAGGAAATAATGTATTATGTGATATTCCAGTTACAATTACTCAAGCTACATTAGGAGCAGAATTAGAAATTCCAATGTGTGATGGAAGTAAAGAAAAATATAAAATACCAGAAGGCACACAAACAGGAACAAAATTTAGCATAAGAAATAAAGGATTTAAAACAATAAATGGATCTTCACAAGGAGATTTTATATTTACAGTAAATGTTCAAACACCAAAAAGACTAACGAAAGAACAAAGAGAATTATTAGTTGAGCTTGCAAAAACAATGAATGAACAACCACCTGTAAAGAAAAAAGGAATATTTGGATAAATAAAAAAATACTTTTTGGTTAAAATATTTATGGTGATAAAAATGTTTAAACCGAAAGGTATTTTTTATGAAAAAGAAATAGAAAATTATGAGCTAGGAAAATATTTATTAAAAAAATATGAAGATACACCCAAAGTAATTATAGAAAATCATAACAATATAGAAGAAATGAGAAAAAGGCAAAATAAAGACTTTATGGATATGAAAAGAAATTTAATAATAGGTGTAAGAAAGACTCATAACTTTGTGCCAAACCATAAAACATCAGACTATTTGGTACCATATACATCATCTGGATGTACTGCAGCTTGTATGTATTGTTATTTAGTATGTAATTACAATAAATGTGCATATTTACGACTATTTGTAAATAGAGAAAAAATGTTAGATAAAATAATAAAAACAGCTCAAAAATCAGATAAAACACTAACATTCGAAATAGGTAGCAATAGTGACTTAATATTAGAAAATACAATAACAAATAATTTGCCATGGACGATAGAAAATTTTAAAAATACTCCAAATGGAAGACTAACATTTCCAACAAAATTTGATATGGTAGATGATATATTAAATGTAGATCACAATGGAAAAGTTACAATAAGAATGAGTGTAAACCCAGAAGAAATAATAAATAAAGTAGAATTTGGAACATCTAGGTTAAAGGGAAGAATAGAAGCAATAAACAAGCTAAAAGAAGCTGGTTATGAAATAGGAATATTGATAGCACCAGTAATAATGGTAGAAAATTGGAAAGAATTATATTTAAAATTAATACAAGAATTAGAAAGCAAGTTAAGCCCCAAAGTAAAAAAAGATGTTTTTTTTGAAATAATATTTATGACATATAGTTTTGTTCATACAAAAATAAATGAAGAAGCATTTCCAAATGCTATTAATCTATACAATAAAGAAATAATGACAGGAAGAGGAAAAGGAAAATATATGTATAAAGCAGATTTAAGAAAAGATGGGGAAATTTATTTAAGAGAGCAAATGAAAAAATATTTTCCAAACAATGAAATAATGTATGTAGTATAAAACTGAAGACTAGAAAAAATTTACAAATCTCTAGTTTAATTATATATTCTGTGAAGGGCAAGTGGGGACCGTTTTAGAAAATGTATGAG
>OJNQ01000700.1_pt1 | contig 25741 bp, 15 predicted proteins | sample 1597621 | NCBI WGS metagenome assembly OJNQ01 (sample SAMEA2452137, study PRJEB22498) | human gut metagenome | reverse complement strand
ATAGATATCGTTTTTAAAATGATAGAGTATTCATTAAGTGGATATGATGAAAAAGAAGTATTAGCCTTGAAAAAAGAGAGTGAAAAAATTAAAACACAGGAGGAAAGAAAGGAGTTTATTAAAAAATTTAGAGAAAGATATAAGGATGATGTTGTTGCAAAATTCTTAGAAGAAGTTGACAAATATTGTAGGGGTTGGTGTGAATAATGGATACCATGACTTTTTTAGATAAATTAAATCCGCAGCAAAGACAAGTTTGTGTTAATGAGGGGAATATATTGCTTAAAGCATGTCCGGGAAGTGGAAAAACAAGAACATTGACTTATAAATTAGCATATTCTGTCCAAAAATATATTACTTCAAAAAAACTTAATATTGCGATAACTTATACCAATAGAGCTGCTGATGAAATTAAGGAAAGACTAGAAAAAATAGATATTCCGGAGGATAAGGTTTGGGTAGGGACTATACATCAATTTTGTCTTGAGTTTATTATCAGACCTTATACAATGTACAATGAACGTTTGCGGAAAGGGTATCATATCATAGATGATTATGTCACAAAACAATATACTGATGAAATAATAGAAGAACTGGGAATTGATATTGGATATGATAAGCCTTTTGAATATCCGGAAATATTTGAGAAATATCAAACAAAGCTATTAAATGAAAAAGAGATAGATTTTAATGATATTTTAAGCATATCTTATGATTTAGTAAATCAGAATAAATTTATTGCGGAGAATATTGCTGGAATAATGAGAACAATTCTGGTGGATGAATATCAAGATACGAATGAACTTCAGTATAAAATATTGAGCAGTATTGTAAAATGTAATAAGAATATACAAGTAACATTCGTAGGAGATACGGATCAGGCAATATATGGGGGACTTGGAGGAGTTGCAAAGACCTGTGATGAATTACAGAAAGAGTTTGGAGTAAAATTCCAAGAGAAAAGACTAGATGGTTGTTATCGTACAACGCAACGTATAGTTGATTATTACTCGAATTTTCAATTACAGAGTGCAAAAATATATGCAGTCTCGGACATAAAGGATGAAAAGGGATGTTTGGTTTATGATGATACCATAAGTAAATCTGAGTTGTTTGAGAAAATTGCTTATATTGTAAAAGAAGAACTATCTCGAGGAATTCCAGATAATGAGATATGTATAATTGCACCACAATGGTGGTTGCTTTTCCCGCTATCGAAGAAAATTAAAGAATTATTGCCAAATGTAAAATTTGATGCACCAGATATCACGCCGATAAAATATGATCCAATGAATGTCTTTTATTTGATTTCAAAATTGATATTCACAGAGTCAGGACAAAAAATTCATTTAAGAAAGAAAATTGCAAATGAAATCATTGAGATTCTAACAGAAGAATATAAGATATATTTGTCTGATGAAATAGATAATTATAAGATTTTAAAAATAATTAATTCTATATCTGAAACAGATGAAAACGGTGTGGTATATTTACAGAAAGCAATAAATAATTTTTTGATAGAAATAGGTATTGATTTAAACATAGAATCACGATTACAGAAAGCATATGAAGATTTTATTTTAAAGGTTAAGGATAGAGTAAAAAATAACCATCTATCTACAGATATTGATACATTTAAACAATGTTTCAAAGAAAAAGAGGGTGTGGTTATCAATACATTTCATGGTGTGAAAGGAGAGGAATATACTACGGTTATTGCGTTTGGGATATTAAATGGGTATATTCCGCATTGGGATACTATAATAAATAAACCACATTATCGGGAAAGTGAAACAAAAAAGTTATTATATGTTGTTTGTTCGCGAGCAAAACAAAATTTATATCTCTTTTCTGAACAAGGACGTACAACACAAAAAGGAGCTCCGCTTACATCAACGGATGAGATAGTAGCGATTGATTATAAATACGACGATTTAAAATAAGTCAGTAAATAAGCGTAATTAATATGGAGCGGAGGAAAGGGCAGTTAATAAATCTTAATTGTCTTTTTTGTTATTTACAGCGACAGGGGCAGAAAGGAGACAGGAGTACATTGCAGAAATCAAAACGAATAAGGGCAGTAAGCCAAGCGGTGTTACTCAACCAGGAGAAAGCACCGCGTTTTGTTTTTTTAGGCAGAAATATTAAAAAAGGAGCAATCAGAAATGGATTTAGAAAATAAAATTGAAGCACAGCGGAAACGCATGGAGCAGGAGAAAAACAAGTTAGATATGCTGATGAAAAAAGCAAAGGCAGAGCAGAGGAAAGCAGATAACCATAGAAAGATTGTGGTGGGTGCGAATTTTGAAACATTTCTTACTGAGCCGAGGAGGTACAGTGAACAGCAGACCAGACGGATTATGCAGGTGGCATTTGCGACACGAGAGGTAAAAAACTGTATGGAACAGATTGAAAGGGAACTTGCAGGAGCAGAACAAAAAGCTCAAAGAGCAAATGCGGGAACAGCAGGAACGTCTGCGGCAATATGCCCACGAATATCTGTTAATGGGAAATGAATGTATCACCCAAGCCCACGACGCCCGTGCCGCCATCGCCAATTATGACAAAGCGCTCAGCCTCGACCCTAATTATATAGACGCCTGGATACGGAAAGGAATCACCCTGTTCAACAGCAAAGAGTATTTTGATGCGGAAAACTGTTTCAATACCGCTGTCAGCCTTCATCCTGCAAACTTTAAAGCTGTGTACAACCGTGGAAAACTGCGTCTGAAAATCGATAATACTGAAGGAGCAATTGCCGACCTGGACAAGGCTACAAGTCTGAAACCCGAGCATGCCGGTGCACACGAGCTTTTCGGAGATGCCCTGTTGAGAGTGGGGAAAGAAGTGGAAGCCGCCATACAATGGAGAATTGCCGAGGAACTCAGAAAGAAAAAATCATAAATAAGTTGGTAGTGTATCAGAAGTCTTCTGATTGTGAAAGTTATTGAATATCATCTTACATCAAAAACTTTTTATTAACTTTGCCTTCGTATGTACGTCAAACTCTTAAAAGAAAAGCAAATGAAAAAAGGTTTGAAAATCGCAGCTATCGTCGTAGGGGTAATAATCATTCTGATGCTCCTCCTTCCTTTCGCCTTCCAAGGTAAGATAGCAGGTATTGTAAAAACAGAAGGCAACAAGATGCTCAATGCACAATTTGATTTCAAGAAACTCAACATTAGCCTGTTCCGCAACTTTCCGCAGGCTTCTGTTACTCTCGAAGATTTCTGGCTGAAAGGCGCGGGAGAATTCGCAAATGATACCCTTGTACAAGCCGGAGAGGTAACTGCCACCATCAATCTGTTCTCCCTTTTCGGAGACAGCGGTTATGACATCTCCAAAGTATTCATAGAAGATACCCGCCTGCACGCCATTGTCCTGCCGGACGGTCGTGCCAACTGGGATATTATGAAGCCCGACACGACAGACACGCAGGAAACGCCTGCCACGGAAGAAGAGTCATCTCCTTTCAAAGTCAAGCTGCAACGTTTTGTCATCAAGAACATGAATTTGATTTATGACGACCAGCAAGGTAAAATGTATGCCGACATCCGTGATTTCAACGCCCTTTGTGCCGGTGACCTGGGCAGTGACCGCACTACGCTGAAACTGGAAGCGGAAACCAAATCACTGACTTACAAGATGAATGGCATTCCTTTCCTTGCAAACGCCAACATCTCCGCCAAGATGGATGTAGACGCCGATCTTGCCAACAACAAGTATACACTGAAAGACAATACCATTCGCCTCAACGCCATTCAGGCAGGTATCGACGGTTGGGTGGAACTGAAAGATCCCGCTATCGACATGGATCTCAAACTCAATACCAATGATGTAGGCTTCAAGGAAATACTGTCTTTGATTCCTGCCATTTACGCAACGGAATTCTCCAGTCTGAAAACAGACGGAACCGCTACTCTTGCCGCATCAGCCAAAGGTACGCTGCAAGGAGATACTGTCCCCGCATTCAACATCGACATGCAAGTCAAGAACGCTATGTTCCGCTATCCGGCATTGCCCGCAGGAGTCGATCAGATCAACATTAATGCCAACGTCCGAAATCCGGGAGGAAATATAGACCTGACCACCATCCAAATCAACCCGTTCAGTTTCCGTCTGGCAGGAAATCCTTTCAGTCTGACTGCGGACGTGAAAACACCGGTCAGCGACCCCGATTTCAAAGCTGAGGCAAAAGGTACCCTCGACCTGGGTATGATCAAACAGGTATACCCTTTGGGAGATATGGAACTGAACGGAACCATCAACGCCGATATGCAAATGTCCGGACGTCTTTCTTATATAGAGAAAGAACAGTACGACAACATGAAAGCCTCCGGAACCATCGGTCTGACCAATATGAAACTGAAAATGCAGGATATGCCGGATGTGGATATCAAGAAATCACTCTTCACCTTCACCCCGAAATATCTGCAACTGAGCGAAACGACGGTCAATATCGGTAAGAACGATATTACTGCCGACAGCCGTTTCGAGAACTATATCGGCTACGCTCTGAAAGGTACTACGCTGAAAGGAACGCTGAACATCCATTCCAATTATTTCAATCTGAATGATTTCATGACAGCCTCCACAGACAGCGTGGCAACTACCGAGGCTGCTGCTACAGACTCCACGGCGATTGCCGGCGTAATAGAAGTTCCGCGCAATATCGACTTCCAGATGGACGCCAATCTGAAACAGGTGCTGTTTGACAAGATGACATTCAACAATATGAACGGTAAACTTATTGTCAAAGACGGAAAGGTAGATATGAAGAATCTTTCTATGGGCACTATGAGCGGCAATGTGGTGATGAACGGATATTACTCTACCGCCAATGCGAAGAAACCGGAAATGAAAGCCGGATTCAAACTGTCGGATATCAGCTTCTCACAAGCATACAAAGAACTGGATATGGTTCAGCAACTGGCTCCTATCTTTGAGAACCTGAAAGGAAACTTCTCCGGCAGCATCAATGTGCTGACCGACCTGGACGCAGCCATGAGCCCGGTACTGGAAACGATGCAAGGAGACGGCAGCTTGTCTACCCGCGACCTCAGTCTGAGTGGTGTGAAAGCAATCGACCAGATAGCCGATGCCATCAGCCAACCGAGTCTGAAAGAAATGAAAGTGAAAGATATGACACTGGACTTCACTATCAAAGACGGACGGGTGGAAACCAAACCGTTTGATATCAAAATGGGTGACTATAATCTGAATCTTTCCGGTAGCACAGGACTCGACCAGACCATCGACTACTCCGGCAAGATCAAGCTTCCGGCATCCACCGGCATTTCCAAGCTAATGACGCTCGATCTGAAGATCGGAGGTTCATTCACTTCCCCGAAAGTCAGTGTCGATACAAAGAGTATGGCCAATCAGGCACTTGAATCCGTAGCCGACGAAGCAATCAGCAAACTGGGAGAAAAGCTCGGACTGGATTCTGCCACGACTGCCAACAAAGATTCCATCAAACAGAAAGTGACGGAAAAAGCTACAGAGAAAGCACTTGATTTCTTAAAGAAGAAACTTAAATAAGAAAAGGAGAAGAGAGTATGCTTCTGAAACTGTACGATAAAAACAATAACCCGCAGGACTTGCAACGGGTAACCGACATCCTGAACGACGGCGGACTGATCATCTATCCTACGGATACGATGTACGCCATCGGATGCCACGGGCTGAAAGAACGTGCTATTGAACGGATTTGCCGGATCAAAGATATTGATCCGCGCAAAAACAACCTGTCTATCATCTGCTACGATCTAAGCAGTATCAGCGAGTATGCCAAAGTGGGTAATAATGAGTTCAAGCTCATGAAGCATAATCTCCCCGGCCCGTTCACGTTTATCCTGAATGGCACCAACCGGCTGCCCAAAATCTTCCGCAACCGAAAAGAGGTGGGTATCCGTATGCCGGACAACAACATCATTCGTGAAATCGCCCGCTTACTGGATGCTCCTATTATGACCACCACACTGCCATATGATGAGCATGAAGATCTGGAATATATGACCGATCCCGAACTGATTGACGAAAAGTTCGGCGATATCGTGGATCTGGTGATCGACGGAGGAATAGGAGGCATAGAACCTTCTACAGTAGTGAAGTGCACAGAAGATGAACCGGAAATTGTCCGTCAGGGAAAAGGCTGGCTGGAAGGGATTTAATCCCGAAGACTATTAACTTAGAGAATATATAAATCAGGCACGGACTACACGGATTTCACGGTTTTAAAAGATTACATATCTAAAAAACGTGTTAATCCGTGAAATCCGTGCCTGAATATTTCTTACTTAATCAATGATTCCGGATCCAGATGACCTGCTTCGATATCCTTGAAGTAACGGTAAGTACCTACTTTCAACTCTTCCGTAGCAGCATCGTCACAAACGATAATACCCTTTTCGTGCATCTGCAAAGCACTGATAGTCCACATCTGAGTGATAGAACCTTCTACTGCATGATATAATGCGCGGGCCTTATTGTGACCATTTACGATAATCATCACTTCTTTAGCAGAAAGCACAGTGCCTACACCAACAGTCAGAGCTGTCTTCGGAACTTTGTTAATATCGTTGTCAAAGAAACGGGAGTTCGCAATGATTGTATCCGTAGTCAGCGTTTTCTGACGGGTACGGGAAGTCAGTGAAGAACCCGGTTCGTTGAATGCGATGTGTCCGTCTGGACCAATGCCACCCATGAAAAGGTCGATGCCACCATAAGACTTAATCTTTTCCTCGTAGCGTGCACATTCTGCATCCAGGTCGGGAGCATTACCGTTCAGGATATTCGTATTTTCCTTTTTGATATCGATATGGCTGAAGAAGTTATTCCACATAAAAGAGTAATAGCTTTCCGGATGTTCTTTCGGCAAGCCTACATATTCATCCATATTAAATGTTACGACGTTCTGGAAAGAAACGATTCCTTTCTTATTTAAATCGATCAAAGCTTTATACATACCCAGAGGTGAAGATCCCGTAGGACAGCCCAATACAAAAGGTTTTTCCGGAGTTGGGTTGGCAGCTTTTATTTTTGCGGCAACGTAATGTGCAGCCCACTGAGATACGGACTGATAGTCCGGCTGAATAATAAGTCTCATAAGTCGATTGTTTTATAGGTTAGTAAATAATTGTTCATTCTTTATTTAGCGGTCTTTTTTCAAGCGGTCCGCCATCGCACGTGCCAGGTTCTCACACTGGGTATAAGTAATATCCTGCATCGCCTGTTTCATCTCTACCGGATCGCCTACCAGTTCGAACTTACTCTTTTCCGCAAATTCAGCCATACGCTTCACAGCAGCTCCTGCCCAGGTGAAGGAACCGAAGTATCCCAAATAACGTCCTTTGAGTTCGCGAACCAGAATCTTAGACAATAACGATTCCACTTCCGGGAATATCTGATTACTGTATGTCGGAGAACCGACAATCAATCCTTTATAACGGAAAATATCTGCAAGGATATAAGAAGGATGACTCTTCGTCACATTGTGCATCACAATATTCCTGATTCCCTGTGCTGAGAGTTCCGCAGCAATAGCTTCCGCCATCTGTTCCGTATTTCCATACATACTGCCATATACGATAACCACACCTTCGTCCGCATCATAACGGCTCAGACGGTCGTAGATACCGATCACCCTGGAAATATTCTCTGTCCATACCGGTCCGTGTGTAGAGCAAATGGTAGTGATAGGCAGTCCTCCCAATTTTTGCAGGGCTTTCTGTACCGGACTACCGTATTTGCCAACGATATTGGAGTAGTAACGCACCATTTCACCCCAGTACTTATCTACATTGATACGGGTATCCAGAAATCCTCCGTCTACAGTGCCAAAGCATCCGAATCCGTCACCTGAGAAAAGGATTCCGTCCGTTTCATCAAATGTCATCATCGTTTCGGGCCAGTGCACCATCGGAGTCATATAGAAACGAAGCATATGCTTGCCTAATGCAAGGAAGTCTCCGTCTTTCACCAGATATTGCTCGCCGGTAACACCGTAGAATCCTTCAATCATGCCGAAGGTTTGCTTATTGCCGACAATAATAATATCCGGATAGTGTTGTTTAATCAATCGGATGGAGCCCGAATGATCCGGCTCCATGTGATTTATAATCAAATAGTTAATAGGACGTTCGCCGATTACTTGCTTGATCTTGCGCAAGTAGACTTCAAAATAACAGATATCTACAGTATCCACCAACGCCACCATTTCATCATCAATCAAATAAGAGTTATACGAAACTCCATAGGGCAACGGCCATAACGCCTCAAAACGGTGTTTATTACGGTCATTTACTCCCACATAGTGGACATTTCCTTTAATTCTTGTTTTCTGTTCCATTCTTCAACTTTAATTAATTTCTGCTCACCAGCTATGATCCTCTGAGGACAGAGATTTATTCTGTGGTGAAGTTATCTTCCGCAAAAATAACTCTTTTTTCTGAATCCCTGTACTTCTTACCTTGATAAGCTCCCCTTTCTTTCATTCTTTTTTGCAAACGAGTTACAAATTCATAATTCTTCAGTCCCCAGTCCGGAGCAATCAGCAATTCTTTGGGAGACTGCGAAACAAAACGTTCCAATACCAGATCCGGGCGGAGATGCTCTACATAGTCAATCACCAGGTCAATATATTCGTCCACTTCCGTAAACAGATGAAAACCTTCCGGATTCTCTTCGTATTCATGCGCCATGCGAGTACCACGAATCAACTGTAACTGATGAATTTTGAGTGTGGACAAAGGAAGCGCGGAAAGGATTCCTGCCTGCTCTACCATTGTATCATGTGTCTCTCCCGGAAGACCGAGGATGACGTGCCCGCCCGTCAGTATGCCACAGGCGGCGGTACGCTGAACAGCCTCTACCGTATCCGCATACGTATGTCCGCGATTGATACGCCGCAATGTCTCATCACTGGCACTCTCAATGCCATATTCCACCATCAGGAATGTATGGCGGTTCAGTTCTTCCAGATACTGAAGCAGTTCTTCCGGCATACAATCCGGACGCGTACCGATCACCAATCCTACTACCCCGTCTACCTGCAACGCCTCTTCATATTTACGTTTCAGTCCTTCCAGTTCTGCATAAGTATTGGTATATGCCTGGAAATACGCCAGATATTTCATCTCCGGATATTTATGGGCAAAGAAACATTTCCCCTCCTCCAGTTGGGTAGCAATCGACTTTTCCGTCCGGCAATAGTCCGGGTTGAAAGTCTGGTTATTGCAATACGTACAACCGCCCCATCCCTTCGTCCCATCCCGATTAGGACAAGTAAAACCGGCATTTAATGATATTTTCTGCACTTTGTAAGGAAAATGTTTTCGCAGAAAGGTTGGGAAATCATTATATTGTATTTGATAAGACATATCTATTTAATTCATTTGTTATTTGTGTGGCAAACATAAGAAAAAACAGCGAGTTACGGAAAGATGCCCCAAAATATCTTCAATATATTAAAAAAAACATAAAGTGCATAAGATAAATTAATATTTATTGCGAAAGCAGAAACTATTTAGTTAGTTTTGTGTGATTTTAAGCATTGACGGGAGGATACTTGTGAAAGTCTTGTGCAATTATTCCCCAATTATGATTTCATCTCACCATACCCCATGCGACTCTCGTCAATAAACTATCCTCTTTATGTTCTAAAAACAGAATATAAAGAGGATTTTTAGCATAAGCAGGCAGACAAGACAGCGAAAGGGAGGAAAAAATAGGCAAACTTTCGTATTATCCGTTCAATGTAGCGTCCGGGCTTCTTGTTTTCCATCCTTTTATTTATTTTTGTTCTAACAAAAAACACCGATATTATGAAACGCGCCCGGCTCCTTCTTATTTCTCTTTTTAACTATTGCATATTAGTGGCCCAGCCTACCTATCAGATCAAGCATTATTCCGTCAATGACGGAATGTCTCAAGGAATAGTACAGACGATCATACAAGACAAAAAAGGATTTCTATGGTTCGGCACATGGAACGGGCTGAATAAATTCGACGGATATACATTCAAAAACTATAAGACATCTTACAAAGACGGCTATATTCTGAATACCAACCGGATCAGTCAGATAGCGGAAACGAAATATGGGGATATCTGGTGCCAAGCCTATGACGGACGGGTGTATATGTTCGACAATCAGACAGAGAAGTTCATCGACATTTTAGGTTCAGTAGCAGAAACGATGATAACGAATAATTATGCCGACCATATTTATACCCTTTCCAAAGGAATCTCATGGATCACCTTTCAAAACGAATGTGCCGCCATCCGCATAGATGACCAACTTTGCAAACAGGGGAAAGGAATCACTCTGTACAGTTCCTTCAAACAAAACTTGAAGGGAGACAAGATATATACCGTTTTCGAAGATTCCGAAGGAGATGAATGGATACTGACCAACAAAGGAATTTCTATCATAGGAAAGAAGCAGGTAGACAGCGATTTCCCGTTCCAATATATTAAAGAAGCGGATGGAATTATTTATCTGGTTTCCCAATCGGACAAATTGGCCTCTTACAACTTTAAGACCAGACAATTCAAATTCATAGAGATTCCTTATCATGTTTCGATGATTAACGAAGTCAAGAAGTTTGACTCCAATACACTTTTGCTGGCTACAGATAACGGACTGATTATTTATAAGATAAAAGAAAAAGAATTCCAGTTGATTGATATACGCACATCAACGCAACCTTCCAACGTCGTACAGTCAGTTTATCAAGACCATTACAAGGAACTATGGATATTCCCCCAAACGACAGGAGTGATCCGTTATAATCCATCCACCAAGGAAATGCAGCATTTGTTCACACCGGCCGACGAAGTGATCAGATATGAACGGAAAAATAAGAATGTGATCTTTGAAGACCGGCAACACACGTTATGGGTTCTCCCCCCGGAAGGGAATCTGTCTTATTATGACCGTGAAAACAAAGAACTGAAACCCATGCTGAAGGACAGCAACAATCCGAAGTCTGTTTTCAGTCCGCTCGTCCGCTTTTACACACTGGACAATCAGGGTAACTGCTGGCTGACCAGTACACGTGGCATTTACAAATTGTCCTTCTTTCCACATACCTATAATCTGGTGCATATTGACAATGGATTCGAGACCCGCGCTTTTTTATGCGACAATGAAAAGAGGCTGTGGGTTTCTTCGAAGGCACAGATGATCAGAGTGTACCAACCGGACGGACAGTTGGAAGGCTATCTGACGCCACAAGGAAAAATAAGCAAAGATAAACAGAGTTTTACAAGCGTATATTGCTTTCTTGAAGACCATGAAGGCAATATCTGGATAGGAACAAAGGAAAACGGCATTTATCTGTTAAAGAAAAAGTCGCCGGATTCCTATTCCGTACAACAATTCACTCATCAACCGAATATGCCATACAGCTTGAGTGGCAACAGTGTATATTCCATTTTTCAAGATAGCCATAAACGTATCTGGATAGGCTGCTATGGCGGAGGAATCAATTTGCTAACCTACAATAAGGACGGTAAGACAGAATTTATACACAGCGATAATGAGTTGAAGAATTACCCGACCGGCTACGCTTCGAAAGTCCGCCACATATCCGAAGCGCCGGGCGGTGTGCTGTTAATAGGAACCACCAACGGATTACTGACTTTCTCCAATCAATTTGAGAGACCGGAAGAAATCAAGTTTTATCGTAATTGTTGCGAGTCAGGAATAAGTACCAGCCTGAGCGGAAATGATGTGATGCATACATACACCGACAAGCAAAAACGAACCTATATAGCCAGCTTTACGGGAGGCATCAGCCAAATCGTATCCAAGAACCTGCTCAGCAACAAGATTGAGTTCAAGACATATACAACGGATGACGGACTGGCTTCGGACTTGGTACAAGCCATGCAGGAAGATCAACAAGGCAACTTATGGATTCTTTCGGAAAATGCCATTTCTAAATTCGACGCTCAAAGAAAGACTTTCGAGAATTACGGGCTTAACTCTCTGCACCAGGAATTTAGCTTCTCAGAAGCGGCACCGGTGATCAACGCTCGAAATCAAATCGTATTCGGTACAGACAAGGGATTCATTGAGATTTCTTCCAAAGAGATGCAGAAAAGTTCCTATGTCCCTCCCATTGTCTTTACCGGTTTGAAAGTGCAGGGACAATCTTCTGTCATCGCCATTGACGATCTGGAAGAATTACGCCTCACCCCCTCTCAGCGTAATGTTACTTTCCAGTTTGCGGCACTCGATTATGTCGATTCCAAAGAAATCCGTTACGCATACCGACTGAAAGGACTGGAAGAAGAGTGGCACGACGGGGACAAGAACCGTTCTGCCAGCTACATCAACTTGCCGAATGGCAAATATAAACTGCAAATCAAATCCACCAACAGCGACGGAGTATGGATGGACAATATCCGCACTTTATCCATCAACGTACTGCCCACTTTCTGGGAGACGGGCTGGGCATGGCTGCTCTACGTTATTCTCTTCGTTCTCTTTACGGGCAGTATCGTATATGTACTTTTTTATATTTATCGGTTGCGCCACCAAGTGGATATCGAGCAACAACTATCCAATATCAAGCTCCGTTTCTTTACTGACATATCTCATGAACTCCGGACACCGCTGACTCTGATCAGCAGTCCGGTCAATGAAGTTCTGGAAAATGAAGACTTATCCGCCACAGCCCGTGAGCACTTGACTGTGGTACAAAAGAATGCCGAACGTATGCTACGTCTCATGAATCAGATTCTGGACTTCCGTAAGATACAGAATCAGAAGATGAAAGTGCTGGTGGAGAAGACAGACCTGATTCCACTTCTTGAAAAAGTAATGATCAACTTCCGCTTGATTGCAGAAGAAAAGAAGATTAATTTCCGGTTGGCAAGCGAACTTAAATCAATATATGCATGGATAGACCGCGATAAGTTTGAAAAGATATTCTTTAATCTGATATCCAACGCATTCAAATATACACCGGCTGAGAAGGCGATTACAATAGAAGTGACAAAACAAACAGATAAAGTGACAATCTCTGTGGTGGATGAAGGCATCGGAATTGAACCGACTAAACTGCGTACTTTGTTCCAGCGCTTCGAAACGCTGGCACAGCAGAATATGCTCCAACCGTCTTCCGGCATCGGTCTGTCATTGGTAAAGGAAATGGTCGATATGCATCACGGTACAATCAAAGTAACGAGCGAGCCGGAAGCAGGAAGCCGTTTCATAGTAACTCTGCCTCTTCAAAAAGAAGTCTTCGAACAAGACAGTCAGGTGGAATTTATTCTGAATGACAGTCAAAGTCCGACTACTCATCCGGACAGCAGCCTCCAGACTGAAAAAAGAGCAGAAGCGGAAGACAAAGAAGATATGGAGAATAATACGGCTCCGGATACGCTTACTATATTGGTGGTTGAGGACAATGAGGAACTGAAAGCTTTCTTAAAAAACATCTTATCTGAGAATTATACTGTTATCACCGCTTCGAACGGAAAAGAAGGATTGCAACACGCAGTTGATAATATCCCCGATCTTATCATCAGTGACGTAATGATGCCGGTTATGGACGGTCTGGAGATGATTCGGCAAATCAAAGAAAACAATAACATCTGCCACATTCCCATTATTGTATTATCGGCAAAAGCCTCTTTGGATGACCGGATTGCCGGACTGGAGCAAGGTATAGATGACTATATCACAAAACCTTTCAGCGCCACATATCTGAAAACACGTATCGCTTCACTGCTCCGCCAACGCAAATCCTTGCAGGAAATCTATATGGCCAAACTGACGGAAGGAAAAGAAATAGCTGTCGCAGAAGCTCTTACCCCATCGCAACCGCAGATTACTCCCTACGACGAGCAATTCATGCAAAAGGTAATGGAGTTCATAGAAGAACAGATGGATAATGCCGAACTGACCATCGACGAATTTGCAGAGCATCTGATGCTCAGCCGCACCATCTTCTATCGGAAACTGAAGTCCATCATCGGACTGACTCCTGTAGACTTCATACGTGAAGTACGCATCAAACGTGCAGCACAGCTAATAGACAGCGGGGAATATAATTTCTCACAGGTAGCCTATATGACCGGTTTCAATGACCCGAAGTATTTCAGTAAATGCTTCAAGAAGGTAGTAGGTATCACGCCTTCCGAATATAAAGAGAAGAATAAATAAAAAAAGAAGCCGACCGTACGCATTCATTAATCACCATAACCGGCTATTTTCTTTCGTAGCACCTAGGTCAGACAATTGTAGCACCCAGGTCAGATAACTGAAGCACCTAGGTAATACATTCGTCTCACCTAGGTGCTACGAAAGAAAAACGACTAAAGACATAAAAGATTTTGGCTAGCAGGATACTTATTTATCCCTATGTTCCAATAAGTTAGCAACAGTTCCGTATCTGTTAATTCCGCTGATTTCCGGAAAGCAGCATTTTTCCGGAATCCTTTTTATATTCTTTCCCGTTAATAATAATGCCTGTAGCATTTTTTATCTGTATGCCCGGAGCCTCAGGATCCTCCACTTTGATATTCTCCATATTCACCTGAGAAGCCTGATTGATTACAATACCTTTCTTGGCATTAGTTACAGTCATGTTTTTGATAAAGATATTCTTAAGAGGCATTTCCGGCAGCCCGTTGAAATATACTGCCCGTTCCGCACCTCTGCAAAGAACATTTGAAATATAAATGTTCCTGAAAACAGGAGTTTCCTCATTCACATCCGGTATCGGAGTTTCCGGAAAGTCATTGACAGCATAATACAAATCCATCGTCAGAGCATCATTGGAAATATCAATCATGTTAATATTATCTATGAAAATGTTCTCCACTACGCCACCACGTCCGCGGGTACTCTTAAACCGCAAACCGACATCTGTGCCCACGAAAGAACAGCCCGATACGTATACATTCCGGACACCACCGGACATTTCACTGCCGATTACAAATCCGCCATGCCCATGCAAAACCGTATTATTCTTAATAATCACATTCTCACAAGGTTCTCCCCGCCTGCGTCCATCCTCATCTTTACCCGATTTCAGACAGATAGCATCATCCCCCGCATCAAAAAAACAATTAGTGACCAGTACGTTTTTACACGACTCCACATCCAGCGCATCGCCATTTTGCGAATACCAGGGATTGAACACCTTCACATCGTTCAAAGTCAAAGATTCGCAAGACAAAGGATGGATACACCAGCCCGGTGAGTTCTTGAAAGTCACCCCTTCCAGCAGAATCCGTTTGCTCTTTACTATACTCAGCATGACAGGGCGCAACCAGCTTTTCATGTAAGTCCACTCTTCATCGGTTATTTCTTTCTGCCCGTTATTTTGTCCGGTCATAAGTACAGAGGCTTTCAAAGCACCCGCATCAGGATACCATACTTTTCCGTTCTCATCCACTTTACCACCCGAACTCACCAGATTTTTCCATTGCCGTTCCGTCATCTTGTCTTTCTTGACCGGACGCCATCTATCTCCTGCCCCATCGAAAACACCATTGCCGGTGATGGCTATATTTTCAGCATTCATTGCCGAAATCGGCGATTGGCAGCGCTTAGTGTCCAGCCCTTCGAAAGAAGTGTCGATAATGGGATATAGAGATGTATCGCTGCTAAATACAATGAGAGCATTCTTCTCGGCATATAGATTAACGTTACTCAAAAGTACGACGGGCCCCGTCAACCATAATCCTTCGGGTATGATAACTTTCCCCCCTCCTTTGGAACTTACCGCCTTGATTGCATTGTTTATCGCCTCTGTGTTCAAGGTCACACCATCGCTGAGTGCGCCGAAATCACGGATATTAACCTCATAATCGGGAAAGGAAGGTTGGCTCACTTCAGGCATTGAAAACGGAAGATTCCTGTATACGTCTCCCTGTTCTTTTGTTCCACTTTCCGGATTTGAATAAACCTGATATGATATAAATATCATAACACCTGTCAGCACAACTCTCAAATCCTTTTTCAAAATTCCATTCATCTCTTTTTAATTTATTTTATCGGGTTCCTATTGATAACTACTTACAGAAATATCCATATCTTCATTGATATGTTTTTCCCATTTCACAAGCAAAAGTAATGGAAGTCTACTCCCCCTAAGTTCAATTATTGACAGATTAGGAGTAAAAAATAGTCATTTACCTGTTCGTCTATTAAAATTGTACTCAAACAAAGTATATCTCCGGAAAATAATTCATAAAAAAGCCATAGTAGAAAAGTATTATAAAATTCTTCCTTACTATGGCCCTTAATCTAATCCTGAAAACAGTTTTAATCTATGGTCAGAGTTTCATCATCTTGCCAATCTATAGTTCCGGCAGCACCATTTTGGTCTGTCCAGCCTTTGGTCTGTCCGAGCCAGGAGTTATTGTCCAAAATATCTTTTGACAGACCCATTATATAATAATTAGATCGCCATCCGATCTTAATCCATTCATTGCTGTTGTTCTTATCAGGTTGCACATTGGGCTCCCCGTACTGGAAATTAGACTCCCAAAAATCAGCCACTTCTTTAAGTTGCTTCTGGAAATCGGCAGATTCAGGGTCTGCAAATATATTCTTACGCAGTTCCGACAACACATCTTTACTGCCTGGAGTATATCCATCTTTTACATCCACATATTTAGCTGTACGATATCTTTCGGTCAACGGAGTTACTCCCAGGAATGAACAGGTATTAGTGGTACTCAACTGCATAGCTTCTCCCCGTCCTCCATCATAAAGCATCCAACGCCAAATATCCCAATATCTTTTGCCTTCATATGCCAGTTCGACCTGACGTTCACGCAAACAGGCAGCCAACGCCGATGCCCGGTCAAACACATAAGTATCCAAACCGTAATTATTAGTGGAAGGAATCCCAACCCGCGCACGCAATTTCCCGATTGCCTGTTTACATAAATCAATCTGATTGGTTGCCGCATAACACTCGGCAAGATTCAATTGCAATTCCGCATAACGGAAATCATAGATATGCACTCCCGAAGCTTCGTAGTTGTTGGCAGAAGCAGTATTGAGTCCACTCATCTTACGTACGAATACCGGACTGGTTATATTTACTCCTTCACTATAGGCAAAGCCGCTGGTAGTTGACTCCGAAGTTCGCCAACGATAAGCCCAGACCGTATCATTGGTGACATCTTTATGTCCCCACTTCAAACCATTAAAGGCAAATGTCTGGTAGAAACGCGGATCACGGTTTTCCATAAAGCGCAAACTACCTTCGGTAACCTGATGAGCGGCATCAGGAAGTGTACCGTCAGCCATAGGGAATACATCGATCAACTCAATAGGAGCACCTTTTCCACCGCTTCCTCCTTGAGAACTCAAACGGATATTCTTCTCCCAGCGATTATTCTTGTAACCTAATGACGAGTTGCTTTCCTTAGCCAATAGTCGGACAACTAATGTTTCTCTGTTAGAATGTTCATTATCGTCATCCGCCAATATTTTACTCCAGCTTGCAGCATCCGTCACACCGTCCAATCCACTGGCAGTAATACCGGAAATAGCGTTCTGAGTAGCTTCCAGGGCTTTTTGCCAACGAAGGTTGCCCGGATCATTCCAATTCTTATTAAAGATGGGGCTGGCATAGAATAATAACACACGGCTCTTGTATGCCAATGCTCCGCCACGTGTGAGACGTCCGTAATCGTTTGTTCCCCATTCATCCGGCAACAAAGCGGCCGCATCGGTCAGGTCTTTCACAATCTGTTCCACACATTGGGTCACAGAGGCTCTTGGCAGTCCGGCATCGGTCACCTCAGCATTCAGCACTGTTGTCACAATAGGTACGCAACCATACATACGAACCAAATCAAACAACTGCATGGCACGTAAAAAGAGGGCTTGCCCTTTTGCCTTATCTTTGGTATCCTGCGAAACCGAGGAAGCATCAATGTCACGAAGCAGGATATTGCAGTTACGTATACGCGTATAAGCATTGTTCGTAACACTTGAACCTAGTGCCTTGCCGAAATAACCGGCAAACAACGGGTCGTAACTTTTACCGCTGGAAGCATCTGTCTGTGTTTTTATATCATCAATGGTCGAATATTGCGTACTCGGGTCAATCCGGCTGGTAGACGTGATTCCCCACATCTCATCCGTGAATTCGTTAAAATCCTGCGCATAAGAAGTATACAATCCCAAATACTGAGACGTCGGAGATGTATAGTTTTCAAAACTTGTCTGGTATAATCCGGCCAGATACCAGGTGATTTTCGTTTCAGAATTAAAATCATCATAAGCTCCGTAATTATTCATATCCAAAAATGAATCACTGCAACCGGACATAAACATACCGAGGGCTAAAGTTCCTGTATATAAAAAGTTTTTCTTTTTCATCGTTGACACAATTATTAAAATGTAACATTAACACCTAATGACCAAGTTCTCAAAGTAGGATAATCTGTAGAAGAAGCATCATACATATTACGGTAATGGTCAGGGTATGGATTGTACAAATCCCACAAATTATTACCGGTCAGATTCAGACGGACAGCCGACATTTTCAACGGAGCAATCCACTTTTTAGGAAGTGTATAGCTGACAGACAGATTACGTATGTAACAACGGAAGGTACTAATCATCCAGAAATCAGAGTTGGCGATAGCCGAACTGGAAATCAGAGATTCTGTTCCCAAGTTAGGATATTTACCATTCGGATTGTACATTTCGTCAAACATATCTCCCCAGAAAGAATCCGGTGCCCATATCATTGTACTCTTATTACCACCCATAGAAGCACGGTCTATAAAGCGTACTCCACCCCATGAAGTAGCGATATTGGCACTGATAGCAAGTCCTTTCCAACTGGCACCCAGTCTTGTCGAGACATTATAAGTCTTATTCTTTTCACATAACTTTCCATAATCCTGTTCCAATACAATCTGTCCGTTGGGACCTTGTTGAACTCCATTGACCATTTCGCCCCCTAAATCCTGGTAAGCCAGCATACCCGGACGCAAATCGTCTTTACTTGTCTTATCCAGATATTTAGTTTGTCCGCCTTCGGGAGTATATGATTCCAGATAAGACCAGTATCTGTTAATATCATCCTGCGTACGCAAAATTCCGTCACCATTCGAGGTTCCTTTCCATACCTTGAATCCCCATACCGGCAGATATGTAGACATTCCTTCTTCCCAGCTTGAGCTGGACGGATATTTGTTATAGCGCAAACCCGGCACCCACTCTTTCACTCTACTACCGTTCAGACCGAAATCCATACCGATATTATAGTTCACCTGTCCTACCTTGTCACGCCATGTCAAAGACAACTCGCCGCCATATGTATCAACACGGCCAAAATTTTCTTCAGCATACGAACCACCGGCATACACGGGAATTCCCGGTTGGCTAGCCATAAACTGATTCAAGATGTTATCATTGATATCATAGTAGAAATCGAATACCGCACTTAAACGACCATCAAAGAAACGAGTATCAAAACCAAGATTAAACTTGTCGGAAACATCCCATTTCACATTACGGTTCGGAGATGACTGCGGGATCAGACTGGTACCTGGCTTTCCGCTTTCGGCACCGAACTGCATTCCTTTCAAGTCCATCTTGTACTGTTCTTTCCATTTCCACATCTTGATATTGTCACGTCCCGTACGTCCCCAGGATGCACGTACCTTCAAGAATTCAAACCAAGGAAGCGAGCGTTTGAACCATGATTCTTCAGACATGATCCATCCCGCAGAGATACCGGGAAAGAATCCCCAGTAATTCTCCGGAGCAAACTTAGTCGAAGCGTCTGAACGGAAAATAAACTGCAACATATAGCGGTCAGCATAAGAATATGCCACACGTCCCAAGTAAGAAAGCGAGCCCGATTCACCTTTAAGCGTCACTGTATTGTCGGAAGCCAGAGCTGACTTGCCGTCCGGCCCGACGATGGAGGGACCGCCGACTCCCAGATAAGTATCAGAAATGTCATGAGCCAGATCAGCATATTCAATATCACGAGAATCATAGAATGATTCATAACGCTCGATGGAAGCCATAGCCGAAATGCTATGTTGGCCAAACGTACGGTCATAGTTTACGTAAAAGTTCATCTGACGTCTTTCCGCCTGTTTATCTTTAAATGATAATGTACTGTTCTTATCAAAGATAGCCGTTTTAAAGGAACTGCTCGGGATGGTATAAACCAAATGCTGGTCGGCAGGCATTCTGCCGCCTACATACGCCAGTTCATAAGGGAAACTAGCCTGCTCGGTTGCTTCACTTGAATGCGAAGACGAATAAGTGGCACGGAGTGACAAACCTTTCACAAAAGGAACTTCATAGGTCAATGAAATATCAGCATTCCAGCTGTTGCTTCTGTTCTTACTGAACGAACCACTATTATTCAACGCAAAATAATTCCAGGAAGTAACATAATCTCTATTAAAGCTCGGACTACTATAGGTATTCTCGATAGGTCCCAGCCAATATTCCTGATCTTGCCCGTTCTCATCCGATAAAGTCACACTCCAAGGCATATGGTTGGGCATATGATGCAAAGCACTATAGTCTGATTTTTCCGTACTTCCACTCATCCCGTACAGTTTAAAGCGGGCTCCTTTTGTATAGATCTGATCGGATTTACCCTCATTACCGGCAACCGTGGCTGATAATTTAATATCATTCGTCAAACGCACATCAACACCGGCACGGTAAGTATAACGCTTATAGCTTTGATCACCCAAATTTGCTCCCTGGTCAAAATAAGTAGCTCCGGCATAATATGTAGCACGTTCACTTCCACCGGTAACATTCAGTGTATGTGTCTGTTGGAAAGCCGATTTCCAGCCTGCTTTATCCAGCCAATCATAATTCAGGTTATCCATCTCAGCCAGTTCCATATCACTATACAGCACGTCGAGGTCATCATAACCACTCGCTTTATTGGAACCTATCGCCAAAGCATTATAGAAACGTCCATAAGCAGAACCTTTCAGCACCTTGGAATGACTAACGGCATCATTCACGGCAAATTTACCTGAATAGGAAATAACAGGTACTCCTTTTTTCCCTCTTTTGGTCTTTACAAGAATTGCACCATTGGCAGCACGAGAACCGTAAATCGCTGCGCTGGCATCACGTAACACAGTTATACTTTCTACTTCCGAAGGGTCCAGCATATTAAACTGCTCCATACTCGGCTGACCATTCGTTCCTAACTGAATGACATCATCAATAATAATCAAAGGGGTGGAATTACCACCATCCTTGGATATTCCGGTGAAAGTCCGGTTCTGACGGATATAAACCTCATTGGCATTCGTACCCGGACGGCTGGAGCCTAACTGTACATTCAAGCCATTCACCATTCCCTGCAAGGCTTCCGAAAGATTGGATACCGGAAGATCTTCCAGTTCTTCAGCAGAAATAGTCGATACGGAACCGGTAATGTTTTTCTGTTTCATACTACCGTAACCTACTACGACTACTTCATCAAGTTTCTGGTTATCTTCCTGAAGAATGACTTTCAAAGTATCGCCTTTCGGCAGGATTACTTGTTTCAGATATCCGATATAAGATATTACCACCTTTTTTCCATCCGGCACATTCAGCGAAAAGTGACCGTCAATATCAGTAATAGTACCTGTCGTAGCATCCTGTAACCGTATAGTAGCTCCGATAATCGGCTGACCACTTTCGTCCACTATCTGTCCTGTAACCTTTCGGGTCTGTGCGTTAGCTGACAGCGCAAATGCTACGAAACACAATAACACTCCTACCTTTTTAATGAATGAAGAACTTTTGAACTTCATCAATACAATGTGTTTATTCATATTATATATATTATTTAATGCGCGGTTCATCGTCTCCATTTTGAAGCACCTACGCTGGAACAACCTGTGAATAACTCGTTCAATTTAAAATTGTTAGTCCCCGGAGCAGTGAACAGAGTGGTAGTTGACATTTTAGAATCACTCAGTCCGAGGTTTCCTTTGCTTGAGGTACGATCATTAGCCTGAAAACTATTAACCGAACTGAAAGGATATACGCCGGTATAATCATCCTGTCCTCCGGACCCCAGTTCATTAAATTTCGGAAGTTTTCCATCTATTTTCATGGAACCGCCAAATACACAATTTTCAATCTTGACAGCAATACTCGGATCTACCCGGAATAAGAAGGAGTTTTCCATCGGCGCATAACAGAATGTAGTGTTTGTAATCGAAATACTCTTTCCGCTGCTACTATTCCGCAAATCTGCAATACCGCAAATATTAGTGATAGTACACTCATCAAAAGAGACATCATTGATGTAATTTCCATTTTTGCCATCAGTCGAAACTATACCCTGATTACCGATTGCGTTAATGGTACATTCTTTGAAAGCAATAGCTCCTACATTTCCTGTAGCCTTTTTTGAACGGACAATAGAACGGAAATTCTCAATATAGCAATTAGTGAAATCAATCGTGTTAATCAGAAAAACATCGGACTCCGGACAAATCACTTGTTTACCACTCAAACTGTTATCAGCAACCTCACTTAATGATTTGGAAGCCCTAAGATTGATGCGTTTAAAAGTAACCTTGTCTACAACTCCGCCTTCTACTATACGGAAAGCGTTATCAAAACTAAATGTCGGATAATCTTCCAACGTTTGCGGAGTAACAAAATGAACTGAATGTGCAAACTCAATAACAGTTTCTCCACTATTCAACACGTACGTCTTACCTGCCGGAAGCACAAAGGTTGTACCTTCTGCCAGAGAGTTCCAGTCAAGTTTATTAAAATAATCAGGATCAAATGCTTCGTTACGCAAATCTATCCGGTTTGCCGTCCCATAATCTTCATCCAGATTTTCGGTTACAGCTGTCTTTACTTCTATGCGTGCCTGATAAGTATCCGAGTTCTGTTCCTCACCCGAATATAAACTAACACGATAAGAAGTCTCCGGAGTTAAATCATCTATGATTTTGGAGCCGGCCAGATATTCTTCGGAAGAAACGTTATAAACCTTTATATCTTGAGAATTAACAGTCTCCAGCCCCATCGGAACAGCAGTCAGAGCTGTAATCACAACAGTATCATTAGGCGTCCACGAAATAAGAGCCTGTGTATCTATAGTACGAGCTTCTCCTAACTCTATCGACAAAGGGCGGTAAAGAATACCCGTCACCTCTGTTTCCCAATAACCGGACAGCCTTCCGTTACCTTCACATTTCACCTTAAACTTGTAGTTTTCTTCCCAGTCTAAATCTATCACACAGGAAGAACGGTCACCCGGCACGGTCTCCGTCTTATAAAGTTCTTCCCCTTTATCCACCACCTTATACACCTCGACGATATATTCGGTCGCTCCTTCTACGCTTTTCCAACTAAGATATGCCTTGTTTTGCACTATCTCCATAGCAGTAACCGGTCGTAACAATACTTTTGAGCCGGCATCATCATCGTCCGAACAGCTTGTCATCAGTCCTGAAAAACAACTTAACAGGCACCCTACTGTCATTAATTTCAATAAATTCATAGCATTCTATTTTAATATTAACACTGATTTCACTTCTTAAAGTTGTAGGAAATACTTTCATCTACCAGACTATTAAGATATACTTCCAAAGCTGTATAACCAACCTCTGTTGTCCTGTTACGGTCTTCCGGATTAGCAGGGTCCAAACCAACCTTTTTCTCCCAGGCATCATCCATGCCATCCTGATCCGTATCCGTAATGGTTCCGCTGGTTTTATACGTCAGTCCATCCAGACCTTCAGCCTCATCCGGGCTATTTATTATGCCCGGGATAGCACCACTATTGGCGTCTCCGGCTCCTGTATAAGTACAAAGTCCGCTCTTCACTTCTTTTACAATACGCACATCTACTTTATCACGGGGAAATGCGCCGGCACCACTTTTATCAGCCAACACAGATTGATAAGCTTTCTCCGCAGATTCATATTGGTCAGATAAAGTGTATGATTCCCAGTCGAACCAATATTGTTCATAATTCTCTTTCCCTGAAGGAATAATGAAAGAAGAAGCTTTCATCTCATCGATAGAATAAGGATAATTACCATCCGTATATACACCTTCCCAATTGTCGGAAGTCAGTTGAGAATTACCCTCCATTACATTACCATGAAAGTACCACTTTGAAACGGCACGCAAAGGTGCCTTATTGGGTTCACGGGCGCTTGATTGCCGGAAGAATTTCAGTTCTTTTACCCGGGCTGTCGTAGCGGGCCCCGGTTTATAATAATTATTCACAAAATTACATGACCATCCATGATGTTCCGGATCCTGAGACTCGTCCATACCTCCATAAGTAGCCATTTGACTGCCCCAATTATAATTCACATTATTAATATATTCCATATAAACAACGATATCCTGTCCGGGATCCTTCCCCCGTGCGCCATTCATCAATGGCGTCCGGCTATTACAATGAGCAAACAGATTATGGTGATAAGTAGATGAAGTTCCTCCCCACGCACCACCATAAGCACGTGCACCTTTTTTATTGACCGAATAATAAAGCCCCTCGCTGGAAATGCACCATTGCACTGTAGAAAAATGAGTATCAATAAAATCGGTATTCTCTTCACTAGCCCAGCTGAAGGAACAATGGTCAATTATAAAGTTATTCGCATTTTCCACTCGCAGACAGGCAGCATTATGTTCCTTTCCACTCGCATCTTTTTCACCGACACGAAAACGCATATGCCGAATAATAAAGTTCTCCGAACCACCAAAATTTATTTCATTCTTAATGATGCAAACACCATCACCGGGAGCTGTTTGTCCAGCCAGCGTGAAGTTCTTAGCTTTGCAACGGATTTCCGACTTTAATTCTATTTTGCCCGAAACTGCAAAAACAACAGTAGTTGCTTCGTTTTGTGAGCATTGCTGCAATGCCCATCTAAAAGAGCCTTCTCCGTCATCGTTGGTATTGGTCACTATAACGACTTTTCCTCCACGACCTCCCGTAGCATTTTTACCGAAGCCTTCAGCTGTAGGGAAAGCCTTTAATACCTCTGGTCCTTTCGCATAGGGACCTAACTCCATATTAGTAAACCCTTTGACATCGGTACACGCCCCTAAAAATAAAAGACAAGCACAAAAAGGATATTGTACCAGGTAACGTCTGAAAAAGACTGGAGTTACCATAAATGTCGTTCTAATAAGCACAGGAAAGCGTTGATACCAGAATTTCCATTTCTTAATAAATACACAATTTTTCATTCATTTCAATTTAAAGTTAATACATATTACTATCTAATCAATACTTATGTTACATGCAAATCAATCGTTGAAAACATGGGGAAAATTGAAACAGGAATCATCTCATGTTTATTCATTAATATTCCTGATTTATAGTTCTTATTTTTTGTTTCATATGTGCAAAAGAAGTTATATAAAACATAAAGAGAGGGGACTTTTTGAGCGTTTAGGTGCACTATTTTATCACTAAAATATCAGATACGAGATTTTGGGATTAAAATACCAAAAATTCCATATTTTACTTTACATAGTAATTTCTACTAGTCATTTTCAGTATTTGCTTGGATTAGAATAAAAGTGTCCATCAGGCGGCTAGCATTCATTACTCTAAATGCTAGCCGCCTGATGGACACTCAAATTTTAGCTGATAACGAACGAAAATGAATCATCCGTTGATCAAATAGCTATTTCTTATAGTCCTAAACGTTCTTTTAATAACCTGTAACCCGAAAGGCTTACCCGAAGTTTAACCCCGTTTTTCAATAATAGCTGGT
>OJNQ01000688.1_pt1 | contig 25929 bp, 34 predicted proteins | sample 1597621 | NCBI WGS metagenome assembly OJNQ01 (sample SAMEA2452137, study PRJEB22498) | human gut metagenome | reverse complement strand
GAATAACCTGCACCACATAGGTACTTCCAAGAACCGCCTCATGCTCGAATTCTTCGACCTCCTCATGACGCCCGTCTTCCATATACACAGAGTATTTGGAACTATCCAGTTTGGATCTTCCCATACGGATAACGTCGTCCTGTCGATACCATGTACCATTCAAGTTAACCATCCTAGACAAGACACTTCATCCTTTCTATTATTAGGTTCGTTTCCTATACTAACAATTAAACCACCAATAGTTGCCGACAGTATAATCAGATGGGTCCCAAGTGTCATAGAATCTGCCACCATATATCACACTTATATGGTGGGGACCAATCTTACAGATAATAACTGTACTTTTTAAACGGGCATCTATAAACTGCTTACCTGTGTACTTAGTCCCGTCTATATACTTTGGCTGCAGTTCTTTTCTCCATCCTTTTTGGTTTAGGTACTTCGCTATAGTGGCAGTCTCAGTTGGGCTACGTTTACATTTTAAAGCCACCTCAGTTAGACCCTGCAACGTATCATCCCAGGTCTGGTTTAAAGCTAAAGATAACGCTCTTATAGCACAATCCCCGGCTCTAATGCCTTTTGGATTGGAGTTATAGTAGTGGAAGTACTTGGTATCCTTTGGAATAGTTCTAATCATTGGGCATTACTCCAATCTACCAAAATTTTGAACATATTCCAATCGGAAGGTCCAGTACCTCCAAATCCGTTGTGCATATTCACATCTACAAAAGAAATAATCCCCCAGATAAGAAGCAGGACATAGATTACTATGATTATATTTCCCATCCATTTCAGAATTTTTCTGCTCCTAGCACTTAATTTCATATGTATCGGCCTCCAAATAAAATTGAAATTTTGTTCTAACCTTATAACTATATTATAGTGAAATGCCCTGTTCAAAAGGTTAATAAATCATTAACAAAAATAGAGTGGACAAATTGATCCACTCTATTTTCTAACTTCATATACTGGAACGACTTCATATACTTCTGTACCAAAGGCAGAATTCTTAGAATACTTTGCAGCTATACGGTTTGCTATTTTCTTGGTGCTATATAGCTCGGATTTCAAAAATACATAGTCAGGATATTCAAGACGGTTACCTTTGAGTCTGTACAACTGCTTACCTTTAAATGGTGGTTCTGTGCTAGTTACTAGTATGGCCCAACCTTTAACTTTCATGGTTTCTATGGTTTGCTATCCAATCATCATGGAATTGGATCCAATCGTTTATCAGCTTGTGCCCCTGTTCATATCCATCTATATCCGCCATATATCCTACCAATCCCTTGAGCATATCTTGGTAGGATTGTTCATTACATGTATAAAAATCTGCCTCTAATTTGTTGGTTACAGCTTGTTGGTAATTTGAATCAATTACAGTATGAATACCTTTAGTATCTTGATCTACCGCATCCATCACCATACGTCCATAACCTTGATTCTTTAGCAACTGTTTTAAACCATGTACTTCCACATCTACTACTGTATGAGCGCAGGAGAATAGTAATTCGATATTGTCTTCTTTCTCCGGTTTATATACTTGTTTATACAAATGTTCATCACTCTCCTTAGCCATTCGTAAGCAGGCCATCAATGTCACAACCGTGGCAATTACAATAATAACTACCCACCACATGTATAACTACTCCTCCTCTACTAACTCAAACCTAAACTTCTGTTTTACATCTGGATACTTACTTATAGGTAGTTCCTCCACAAACTCTTCATATCTTCTTGCCCATAACTTCTGAGTTTCCAGATCTTCGTAAACTACATACTGCTGGGTTGGATCATCTGAACTTGAAGCAATTCCTCTTACTACATAATCGTTGCCTTTAAAATGATGGTAAACTTCCCCTACAATAACTTCCATGTATTAACTCCTCCTATCATATAATACAAGCCTCATACATTCTTTAACGATTCTAGAATATATGAGGCTTTATTTAATAATTTAGTACTTGATATTTAACTTTTGATTGATCCAACTTATCCAGTAAGTTATGGATATATGATTGGGCTTCCTTCCAAGATTCATCTGAGAATCGAATGAAGTTTACATCCTCTTCGCAGTTTAATCTTTTGCGACCAGCAAAGTTTGGAATGCCAGTTTCCATATTGATGGCGATGTCTGCTGCATATTCGTCATCTGTTGGGGTTGGAATATGGAACACTAAATCACAGTGACGCACGAATAACTGGTTGGAAACTGCGAAATCGCTTTTGTTGTAAGCTTCCACAAATGGATTAACGTTCATCGTTCCGTTAGTTCTAACCCGCACAAAGATATCGGCTGCTACAGTACTCAAACTATCCAGCACTTTGATAATATCTTCCCAAACCATCATGGGTTCTCCACCCGTAAATTCCAGATAGTAAGATTTAGAGCCGGACATCAAAGCTTGAATTTTCTTAGCAATCTGTTTAAGGTTGGAATACTTTGGTATACTATTCCTATCCAGTACAAACCTATAAGGGCATGTAAAGCATTTACAGTTGCACCTGGAAAGAAATACTTTGATGGTGTATCCCTCTTTTACAACATCATGAACGTGCATTATATTCATCCCCAACTTGGCAACATCTTTAAACTTCTTAGAATACTTCAATCGTAGATCATATAGCTCTTTTAGGTATTCTTTTCTCAGCTGCTCGATTCTGAGTTTTTGTAATAAGTGGATAATGTCTGGGGATATTGTGGCTTTAGTTGGGGTATAAATTAGCATCAGTTATTGATCTCTCCTTCGTTTACGACGGTTTTCTATTGGTTTACGGGATTTAGTTTTATCATCCAAATCTTTCTGGGCTCTTTGAATCATAGATTCTAGATCATGCTTATCCTCATGGGCAAATCTAGCATATTCAACCTGGCTTGGATGCTTTATACTAGGTTTATTATAACGAGTTTGTGAATGATTATCTTTATCATACCCGCGTTTATGGGGCTTGTCCTTATAGTTTTTATTGGTTAGACCCAGGTGTTTAAGGGATAACTGAATAGGTTTCTTGCCCTGCCCCTCTACAACCTCCGCTTCATAGGTCTCTCCAACAGATACAAAGTTTTCTACTGAATCCACAAAACAGCTAGCAATCTGTGAGATGTGAATAAGCTCTGTACGATTGTCTGGCATTCTAACTACTGCTCCGATGGGAAAAATGGATTCTACTTTAACCTGATACTTTTCTCCTGCGTTCATGTACTTTCACAAGCTCCTTATAATTTAATTAGAATCTCTATAATTTAACTGTATAGAGATTCTAATTAAAAGAAGGTTGTATGTCTTAGATATTGACGGTCACTTTGCTTGCGGCTTTGCAGGATTTTACCCCAGCAAAGATATACTGGATACCAGAAATAGATTGAATACCTTTAAATACATTTTCAATATTTTCATCGTCCAGATGATCAAACAAGTCGTCAATCATAATTAGCTTCAACTGTGCGTTGCTGGTATCGGTTAAACAAGTCAACAGTGCCAAAGTATACATGCACTTTTCACCGCTGGACAACATATCAAATGGAATATAACTACCATTTCTATCAATACCAAAACTAAATGAATTTACTTTAGTAGATAGATTAAAATGGGCTTTAAGATTGGGTTCATCAAACATAGCACTTACATACACAGATAGATTATCACTCAGATCTGCAAATGGGTCTCCCATAAACTGTGTCTGTAGCCCATTTTCCCCGGTTAATTTAATCCACACTTTCAAAGCCTCAATGCTCTGCTGGATATCAAATTTCTGAGAGGTGAAGGTATCTACCAAACTATTATACTGTTGGTTTGCTTTAGCTTTCACCAACTTATCGGATAGCTCGGAGATGGTTTTCTCGTCAAACTGGATTCTATCTAGTACTTCCTGAATATTGACAGCAGTTAGAGCGGGGTTGACCATAGATTTAAGATTATCTCTGGTCTTATATTGGTTTTCCAGAGAGGTGATTTCTAACTGGTACTTACTAAATTCATTTCTGGTATTGTGGATCTGAGTGTGAAGAGATTTCTCATACTGGTTATAATTATCAATTTCTTTCTGCAGTTCTACCATCTGGGCTTTCCATTCTTCTACCGAGGCCTTAATACTATCGCATACAAAATTAGTATATGGGCATACCCCATTTCCAGATGTTAGAGATGTCAAAGAGTGCAGCTTGCTTTGAGCGTCGCTTCTATGAATAGAATTGTTGGTTAGTTTGATATTAAGATCATTTAGTTTACTTTCCAACTGGGTTTTATTGTCGAGTGCTTTTTTATATCGGTCATCCTGTTCCAAACTATCGTTCAGGTCCTTATAGGTAGCAAGCTGCTCAAGGACTTTGCTACAGGCTTCATAAGATTTCTGTGAAGTAATTGCTTCGGTATAATCCAGCTGATAGGCTTGCTTCTGGGCTTCAATATCCTCGATAGCCATATCGTCTTTATAATCATCATAAAAAATCAAGGACTGGATAGAATTGGTCATTCTTTCCATTTCCGATTTTTTGAAAGAAAGCAGCTGCTTTAAATAAGCATTAGCAGCTCGTACCTGATCTACCCCATCCCCACCAATGTTATTGATGTACTGCAAGGTCTCGTCATAGAACTTAGATTCTGTAAGGTGAATGTCCTGCAAAGATTCTTTCAATTCTTTATCCCAGTTAATATCAATCTGGTTAGAGGGAAGAAACGAAATAAACCAATCTTTAAGTTTATTTGCACACATACCTACAAACTCATTAAAGTTAAACACCGGAAGCTCAAGGTCTCCAAGAATATCTGCAATATCCAGGTTATCTGGAATAGTGGATACCGAACAATTGATCCCTTTTTTGTTCGCGGTATATACTCTAGAAACTTGCATGAGTTTTCCATCGTCATCAAGAGTTGCTGTTACAGATAGGAATGGGCCATTGGCATGCTTCATAATAAGATCATTCTTTTTAGCGATGCCAGGAATGTATCCAAGCAAAGCTAATTGAATGGCATTTAGTACAGTAGATTTACCAGCACCATTCTTACCATTGAGGTATACTACGTCATTATCAAAAGTATAAGTATGCTGCACCACTTTATTCATCCCACGGATATCAATACTTTTAAGTCTCATTGTCAACCTCCATTAATTTGACCCATTGTCTTCTCTTTCTATCAAAAGACAATTTATAAATATATGTGCCAGGGACTAGATAAGATCTAATCCATTCTGTCATGTAATTATTAACGAGATTCGATAGTACCATATCTTGTACTGGCACTTTATCGCACTCAGATCTCTGGTAACGATTTTTAAATACCTCTACTTCAGGTTTAAACACTACCCCATCTTCGTCAATAGTTACTTCATATTCTACCTGCCTACAATCTTTTCTAGAGGACAACCGTTTAGACAGGCCAAGCAGAAACTCCTTAGTGATGACGTCCGGATTTAACCTCGCCATCAATGCCCCTCCTTCCATGTATTGTATTTATGGATAATACTTCTTCTAATTCTGGATACTTGTGGTTGGGAGCAGCCTATTATTTTAGCTACGTCAATTTGATGGTATCCCTCAATCAACAACTCGACTACTTTCTTATGCTTTGGGTTTAAAGTGTCCAGAAAAGTAAAGAAATAGTTCATTTCTAATAACGATTCTGGAGGTTCCTCAATAGTATCTTTCAAAGTAATGAAAGTATCTTCAGTAACGGATATAGGGGCGTCCAAACTATCCATCAACCGGGATGGTATTCTACCTGGAAGGGTTTGCTGTCGATGAATATTCCGTATTCTATTCACCATAGCCTGTACGCAGTAACTAGAAAAAGAAATGTGTTGAGTTTCATCATACAACTCAAGGCATCTCCATAATGTAATTCTTAACTCCTGAACCATATCCTCGTCCTTCAGGTACTGTGGATAATACTTATGTAAAGTATACCAAATCAGTCTCTCATTCTGTTGGATATCTGTCTCAATGTCATTGGTACCTGAATACATATAAATTCTCCTTTGCTCTGGTCGCCCCCACATAAAATAAATTCCACATATCCTCATCATCCCTCAACTGGAAAGATGAACCATTTACATTGACCAGAACCACGTTATCATATTCAAGACCTTTTACAGAATGGATAGTACCGATATAGATATCTGAAGACACTACTTCTTCCAATTTGGATTTTACATATTGCAGTATCTCTTTTATGGAATGGGCGTTAGTATCCACTGCAATATCTTTCATTCCAAGTAAGTTGAATATCTTTTGACATTTATCATATGGGAAATCGTCGCTTTTGAGTACCCTACGAATTTCTAACACGGTATTAAATCTATACTGTATGTATGGAATATGGCAGAACTTCTCCTGAAAATCCTTTACAATATCTTCTGGCTCTTGGATAGCTCTCAAACGAAGATACTGATTATACTGGGCTTTATTAAGATACATGGATACCCAATCAATAAAGTATTCATTATCAGTTAAAGAGGCGAGAATATACTGCGCTTCTTCGTCTCTCCTCTTTGATACAAATGGGATATTCTTTGATTTGAATTCATTACGAATCATATTTACTTCTGCATTAGACCTAGCAAGGATAGCAGTAGTACCAGTCCAGGTTGGAACTGAAGAGGTGAGCCAGTCTAAGGTATCTGTCGATACTTCACCAACATCTAAACGATCCGGCTCTGGGATTTCTGTCACCTGGCCTCCCTCCCTATCTGTATGCAACTCGATTCTATATTGGGGCTTAGCATAACAATCTGTAATGCGGTTAGCATAATCGCAGATAGCGGCCCTAGATCGGTAATTCCTATATAATTTGATAGTTGTCCACTCTGGGCTATCTACATAGGCTTTCATAATTTTATTACTAGACCCACGGAAAGAGTACAAATTCTGTAGCAAGTCACCGACTACGAAGAATTTAGTATTTGGGAACGATAACATAAACTGGCTTTCTGTCATATTGGTATCCTGATTCTCGTCTGCAAATATGTATTTGATCTTATTCTTATAAGACTGAACGCTCTCATGGTCATCAATAAACAACCCAGTAACTTGTTTAGAGAGCATATCGAATGTAATGATATTTTCGGCTTTCATTTTGCGAACTATAGCCTTCTCATACATCTCCAATTCGTATTGCTCTTTCGGGGTTAGAGGCTCTTTACCATCTAACTTTTTCTCTGTCAATCTGAGATCAACTTGAAGCTTAACTTCATTCTTGATTCTTTTCTCTTGGTTATCATCTGCAATAGCAGGAACCGAAGTATAACCAAGAGCTTTTCTAACCGCTCCATTATGACACAGTACTTGAAAACAAAAAGAGTGGAATGTTCTAAAGTCCGGGGCCTGCTGTCTTTTACTATGAGTACGATAGAATCTCTCACGCATTTCCATTGCTGCTGCCTTTGTAAACGTTAATACCAGCATAGAATTTGGGTCTACCCCATCTTTAAGAAGTCTGGAAATTCTAGCAATCATAGTTTGGGTTTTACCTGCACCTGCCCCAGCAAGACAAACAATCTTATCATCATCACAATCTACAGCCCACTGCTGTTCGGAATTCAATTGCATTAATTGCATTATAAGTGTACTCCTTTCCGCTCTAATGAAAGTAAATAACGATTCTTTACTACATTAAACAGGTTGGAATAACTGTCTCCGCATTTATGTAGCAGCGCTCGGCAAAACCTCGTGAATTTACGATGTTTCATAAATGGATACACAATTGCTCCGATGATACAAATAATGGCATATAACGAACCATATACGGAGTATCTATTCTCTGTAAATGCCACTCCTCCGCAACCAACCAGAAACAGTGCTAACGATGAAAGTAAAATGGTACACCAGTAAGGGCTTTGCTCATTACTGCCCAACATACCAACAAATCCAATCGATGCTATAATGCTGAAAATAATTTTAAGCACCTTCATATTCATTCCTCCTAGAAACTAAGTTGTCTAAGAAACCCATGAGCTTCCCATTACTACCATACACTTTCCAAGCCTGAACAGAGGTATCAAATACATAGTAGTACTGTATTCCAATTTGACTAGTAAGCAATTTTATAGTTGAAACTTCCATCGGTTGACAGTCTTCCCACTTATCCCCTCTGTCCCTATGATAAAATACAGTTACCTGTGGTTGTGGATTATCAAACGAATGATCATACAAGGGATCTGGGGTTAGCATTATACCTAAACTGCTAATGTCACCGCCCTTTATAAGTTCTTCTATTCTAGCTTCGTAATTGTATTCATGATCAAGTATGACTCCCACTCCAAATAAATCTCCGTCATTATGACAGTATATGCTCCTGATTGTATGGCCCCGTTTAATTCCAATTAGTGCTGCAGTACTCATGTTATAAAACCTCCTTTATAAACCTTATAACGATTTTGTTCATAAAAATAGCACTGCTATATCCTATAACGAATAGTAACGGTGCTAATATGGAGGGGCTCTAATTTAGTCGAGCTTTTGTACCACCAAGTTATCGATGTGGGATTTACCATAGTTGAATTCTACGTCTACCCCATCTTGTACCACTTTCTGGTCATAATCATCTGGACCATAGTAATCTGTATATACTTGAATGCCATTTACATTGTAGTATAAATTAGCATCTCCAGTTATACGGTATCTGCCCACTTGCATTGGCATATTCTTTTCCAGCACGGAATCCATATCTTCTACTACTCCAGGGACATCCCGGAAGTATACGTTAAAATTCTCGGTATACCAATCCCCATCATAACTATCAGGATTGCTAGCAAACTTATAAGATCTATCTTCATACTCCCAAGAGCCATCAGGATCTACATTCACAACTTCATCAAAAGAGAATTCTACCAGTTCTTCGGTACTTTCCTCTTCGGGTTCATCATATTCTGGAGGCTGAAGTCTTGGGTCCTGGAAACTGGAATATCCAATATCGTTTGCAGAGGCAACGGGTTCTAAATCTTCCAGCTTCGGAACTGGTTTACCTCTTAACCGACACTCATTTTCTAACATTTCCTGCAAACTTTCACGAAGAGCGGCAGAGTAGTCATAATCCTTGAATCGCTCATGGATTTCTTCATCCGTCAAATTTGAATAGAAAACTAATTCTTCCGCCATATATTATTCCTCCATTTCTTTGATAGTTCTAATGACGATAGACAGGTCCTGAATTTCTTGGGGGGATAGATCTGCTTTACGGGATTTGCCATATATGGACAACAAGTATATTCTTCCTACATCCACATAATCTACATAAATAACCCGTCCGCCTCCACTTTTACCTTTGGTAGGTTCGATTTTAATTCGAAGCTTTCTGGCTCCATTTGATCCACGTATGACATCTCCAGCTTCTGGGTTTGATAATAATAACGATTCCAGCTTCCTTAGATATTCGTCAGGTAGATCCAGTTCGTCCCATTGCTTCGCGAAAGTATGCGTTTGTATAAACATTCTACCATTACCGGAGCTAGAAACTATAGGAGTTTTAGGGTCATCATAGAAGACAGTACATCCATCGTCTTTGAGGTTATCATATTGATCGTGGGCTATTCCTTTGTGGTCTAACTCATCAATAAAATCCAGATATTCGGCATCACCTTGACTTCTAAACTTTCTGGAGTTCTTATACGACTTTTTCATAATCTGGTAATCAGAAGAGCTATTTACTTCATCGTACTCAGAAAATTCATCGTACATATCCGATGCTACTTGATACGCGTACTTGTTCAAATCCGAAGGTTTCTGGATTCGCCTCATATCGATAACTATGTTCTTATCGGCGTACGTCTCTTTATTGCGGCAGTACACCTCAATGTGAATAGTTTTTGGATTTAGCATATCCAGATCGTTGACGAAGTAGTCTCCGGGTTCCAGATTCTCCAGCTGAACTACTACTTCTTCCCCAAAGTCTACTAGATCATCCCTGGTAAAGTAGTAATCGTCTAGAATATCATATGCTCCACCATAAGAAGCAGAAGTAACATCATTTAAGTCGTTCCAATCTGCTTGATCAGGTTCGTAGTTATGATCATAATCATCGAAATCATCTTCATATTCTTGATCATAGTAAGGACCAGTACCCCATGACTTTTCGTCATATCCACAATCCAAGCAAAGACCTATTTTATCGTTGAATCTATCTCCATGACAATATGGACAGATAGTTAAATTAGTATGCTTGTCATCTCCAAGATGGACAGAGGAGGTGATCCCGTGGGCCTTTAACACGTCTGAAGTTAGCCCATAATACTTATCCGTGCCATTTACTGCCTTATAAATAGTATTATCGATGTATGGGTTTTCATATCCATCAACTGTCCAATACGTATCTAAATTATTGAAATCCCCTGGGGCTCCTACTGGATTAAAGTAGTTACTCTTGTAAGCTTGTTTCTTACGAATCATCTCATCCATATTGAATCTATTTTCAAGATTTCTAGTATGAATGACCTGTGCACCTACTGGGGCTTCGTCTAGAATTTGCTTAATCTGCTCTCTAGATAAACCTCTAAGGTCTTCGGCATCAATATCTGTATCGCTTGCGAAGATAGACGTGCAATATACTTGCTTGCCGTATACAGAGCTAGAAGCATTAGTAGCCTTGATTAACTTACCTTTTCGGGCAGCATTTGGAAACACCTGCTGGATTTCTTCTAAATAATCTGCAGTCTTTCTGTTCAATTGGTAACCTGCTTTAGTAGGCCCTTCATTACCTCTACCAGTACCTTCGTACACAGTAATATAGATATCCCCACCTGGTTTAACCATTCTTTTTAAGTTTCTAAGGACTGCTAATCTTGCTTCTGGTTCTTTGATGACGTTTAAGACATTAGAATTTAGGCCAGCATCTGCCCCACCATTTTCTTTTAGCTCCGCTAAAACTTGCTTGTTATGCTCATCAGAACGATTATATGGATCGTAAACAAGTAGGGTGGCACCTTTATCTTTGACGAAATAAACCCCATTGTCAAACTTTCCGCCCCCGAAATCCAAGTATACTTTACCAGGTTCGAAGTTTACCATTTTGTAGATGGCAGGAAGCTTGCTGGAGTTGATGGACGTAGCGGCACTGTCATACTCCTGATCGGGGTGTTCTAGTTCGTCGTCCGTAGCAGCCTGTATATCTTCATCCAACCCATACGAATCGAACCATTCCATAGCTTCTTCTTCTGAATCTGTAGAGAAGTCTGCATAGTCTGGATCCGGTCCATATACGTCTTCATCCCCAAACATACATATATATTCGTGGCCATTCGTATATAAAGTATAATCCGTATAAAATCCATCTGAATCCAACACGTGTTTGCGATTCAACTTGATCCATTCTGGGTCATCTTCGTCCCAGCTGGCAGTTACTTTTGTTTTAGTTGATGTGCATACGGAACCTACTATATCCGCTTTAACGATTTCATAAGTCCCATCTGAGTACTTATTTACTTCGATTTCATATTCATTTCCATCTTTATAAGCAGTAATCCACTGAGCAGGTTTATGTCGATCAGCGGAATCAACCTGATAACCCTCATATTCGATTTCTTCAATAAGTTCTGCCCAGTATCTAGCAGTATACTGCAGTAAGTCAGAGCTACTTTGGATTTTCTTCGATGTACGAACAATCTTCAATGTTATCACCTACCTCATAGAGACTCAATTTCATCCGCGGTATCCTCAAACTCAGATGCAAGTTGACGAATAAAATCAGCTAAATCTTCTACAGTTTCACAATCTGTATTTGCACCTCTAACCGTGTTTCTAACTTCATACATTAAATCTTCTGCTCTAGCAAATACTGGGGATAGAATACTTTCTACATCTTCTCCCCAACCATCTTCGGATTCATCGAAAGTGTAAGCCTTGATGGCGCTCGAAGATTCAATAACCCCTAAATCCTTTGCAACTTTATAAACCAAGGTTCTTTTCTCTTCTTCGCTATCTACTGCCATGTTATCTATAGCACGTTTCAGGGCCCGGGTTTCGGGGACCAGGTTGATAGGTTCATTGCCCAATAAAGAATCTACCAGTTCGTGGAATTGGTCATCATTATCCACATATATGTTAGAAATAGCCCGCTTTAGCTGTTTCATTTCTGGAGTGATATAGTTCAAATGGGTTGAAGCATTAGCAGAATAATTCATATCTGCTTCTTGTTTTCCAATAGCAATCTGCCTCTCCAGATAGTTGCGGAACTCATCTAACGTTCTGAATACTCTTACCTCTTCATTTGGATCATCGGTAGAAATCATAACGATTTTACCATCTTCAATACGAATATTATAATTTCCTACATCAAAAACAGAAAACCATAGTTCTCTACCACCAGAAGTAGGAATAGCTTCAAAATACTTTGCCCCATAGTCATCAATCAGTGCTTGAACGTCTTGCATAGTAAATTGATTACTGGCAGAAGCAGTTACATCAGAGCAAGCTTGTACATTAGTACGAATGAATGCTTCTGCGATACCAGGTTCTACTGGTTCAAAGTAGGCATCTTTATCGAATTTAACTGCAACCACTTTATCAAGCTGATTGCAAAGTTCAGAAAGTTGTTCATATTCTAATTCTCCGCGAATCTCTGCTCTAATTACTCCTGGCTCTACTTCCTGTACGTCAACCATGAAGTAATCTGCAACATCAGACATATCCCAACCTTCTGCTTTGAGATACTTAGATGCTACATTATAAACAGTATCCTGGATTTCTTTAATTAGCTCGTTGACCTGGTAAAGAGCTTTTGCAGCAATCACTTTACTAGAAGGTCTATATTTAACTTTATGCTTCATAAACATTTACTCCCTTATAGAAGTACATAGGTATCGGGATCATCCATATTGAGCTGGATTTCAGATTCAAAAGCATCTTGACCATGATATCCACTTAACGTGAACTGTACCCAACCATTACCCATATCTCTAATATTTTCTAGCTCGAAGTCGATTTCATCATTATCCACATGAGCCATATCTACTAGAGGTTTGATTTCGTCGATGGCACCATTGTCGAACAATTGCTCTAGAATCCACTGACCATCGTCTGCGTCAAACTCCTGCTCGTCTACTCGTTCGCTATCCAGGTGATGGGCTACAGTAATGCCAGCAAATTTACCATCTTTCATCATGACGTTCATTACGTCATACCCAGCATCTTGTAAGGCTCTTCTCATATCTGCTACAGCTTTCTTGTCCAAAGCGATCGGATTCATGTATTCAAGTTTTTGGAATGTTCTGCCATCATTAAGCTCACCACCGCTATAAGCAGTACCTCCATGATACTCTCCAATAAATCTAGCCACAATACCCATTGGGCTTTCTGGTTCAATGTTAGATGCAGAACTGATATAAGTTTTAGTATTTTTCATAAGAATTACACCTCATTATTTATATTGTTTATTTCTCTCAGGTAGTCTGCGTATTGTTTACTTACTTCGTTTTCTTTTACTTGTAACCCTTGCTGGTAGCAGTGATAGGAACAACATTGAAAAGTCTTACCAGCGAAGTTAATATGGTATATAGACCCAACTGATTTTATAAATCTTTTACCACATATACCACAAGTAGTATACTTAAATGGTTCCTTCATCTTTTTCTATACCCTCGGTTCTGCTGGTTTAACTACCCATTTTAGATATTGGTTAGATTCTCTACCGCACAGAGGGCAAGCTCCAGTTACATGATCTATTTCCATATCAGATTGAAGAATAGCAGAGATAAAGATGCCATGACACCTTTCACATTCTGCAATAAGATGATCTTCAATATTATTATTGACTTCAATAGATGGATCGTCCTCGTCCATATCGTCAATAGTATCTTGAACTTCCTCTACATTCTCTGCTAAATCGTCTACCGCTTCTGAAAAATCATATGGGTCATTCATGAAATCTTCATCAGCAGCAACGATTCTTCTCTTATGAATCTTCAAGTTTATCACCACCTATGAACTTAAGGTAATTTTTGAATAGTACTACTTTAAAAGAAGGTTGAATATTGATGTATATGTCTATTATAACGAATTTAGTGGATTAAAAGGTTAATATTGCATTAACGAACAGTATAATAGCCTACCGGTGGAGGTAGGCTACCATTTCTAGTTATAATCATTTAGAAGTTCAATCGCTTTGTTCGCGCAAGCTATCTTACCCTCCATAACCCCGTACATAGAAAGCTCTTCTGCAACCCATTCCAAATACCGATACACGTAATCTCTTACTTCATCTTCGGATATGTCATACGGTTCATATACATAATCTCGAATCAATCCGCCCATCATACGATGTATACGAGTCTGGGTTCTATCCCATAACCCACTCAAAATGGTATTTTTATCTGGAAATCTGTTTTTGCCTTTCAGGTTCGGAATGCTAGGAAGAAACCCATATAACTCCTTACTCCAGTGGTCTAGATTTCCTCTATCCTGATACAGAATTATCTTAATAAGATGTCTAACTAATTCAATCGACTTATTATCTAAATCTTCGATAATATCCTTACGGGACATACCCATACATTTGATATATAATTTCATGCTACCATCCCTTTAATACTTAACGACTGCTAACTGGTCTGCGAATTGTAACATATGAACCATTGGATAACTTTCATTAGCAACTTGCAGTTCGGATAAACTATCCTGCGAAATGTTCCATCTTCCCATGTGATAACGAATGGCAAGACATTCCTCTAGGGACAGTTTAAAGAATTTGCTTGCCAGCCACATAGAGGCCTCCCCATGACCTAATGGATACTTTGAAACGCCCCTATTGTACGCCTGCACCTGTACCCATTGGCCTTGCTCATTCTTAACGTTTCTTTGGTATGGTTCATATAAACCAATCTTACACCAATCGTGCACTAGGGCACAAAGGACTGCTTCATCTACTAGTACGGATTTAAAGGAATCCACATCACGTAAAGCAACCACTTTATTTGCAACATCCAAAGAATGCTTAAGCAGCCCAAATGGCTGGCTATCATGAAATCTGGTAGAGGCTGGGGCGATATAGAAATCTGTGTTTCGCAACCAATCCAAACATTTCTCTAGTTTCTTACCTGCTTCGTCTGGATCAAATCCATTTCTTTGGGCTCGAATCATAGCACAACCTATAAGCTTATTTTCATATTCTTGAATGAGAATATCCTGGGGATTATCATATCCCAGATACCGGTTATTGTATACTGAATATTCAGGTCTATTTTGGAATAGTCCAAACTCCTCCAATATCTCTGCCACTCTCCAAGATAAATCATAATTCTTATTGCTGTCTAAACTAACATCAAATGGAATTACTCCCTCATTTGAAACTTTAGCTACAAACCCCTCTACATTTTTATCAATGACGTAGAATGTATCTTTGCAGCAAAATTTAAACCAATATTGAAAATCCTTATAAGCTGACATTATAGTATACCCCCAAAATAAGTTTATGTTCATTTATATTAACGATTTTGGAAATAGTTTCGGCATATATCTTTAAATTTGTTTATAATTATGGAGATTCGTTGATGGGAAATTCCAAACTTCTTAGATAAATGGACTTGCCTTTGGTTTGGGTTTGCTAGATAGGCAATAACAACCTCTTGTTCCCTACCGGTAAGTTCTCTAAGACAATTCTCGATCATTTCCCTATTTTCTATGTAGGAATAGGAATCATTCTTATCCGGGAAAAGGTCCGCATAAGTTATGTCAGAGTCGTCCGAAACCAGGGAATCAAAAGATACCGTATCTACCTCTTTACTTCTTTTTCTTAAATCCTGCAGAAAAGTATTGTACATACATTTCATAGCAAGGGTAGAAAACTTTACTTTCTTGGTTTCATCGAATATCGTAGCGGCTTTTACTAACCCCAGAAATGCTAGAGAAATAGCTTCCTCTTGCTCAAGTCCAAACTTTAAGTAATATTTGTTAGCAGCAAAGTATGCTAGTTTCATGTTTTCTATAACGAGTTTTTCTTGTTCTGGGGTCAATAGTATCACCTCAGTCATATAATTATAAAAGAAATGGCAGTACGACTCTTGCCGTACTGCCATCTGCCGAAAGGAGGTTACTATGGAAGAAAATCACCATGCGCCCGCCAAAATTAAGGAGTTATCTGAGTTAAATTTTACTGTGCATTGGAATCACTGTCTCCACTCTTATATTTGAGTTGGGAATAAACCTGATTAACACCAGTTGCACCAAATCCGCTAACGATTCCTACTGCTGCTGCAGTAAACCAGTCACTTGCCGGAAAATCCGGAATCTGGATTGCGTATCCTACAATACCAAGGATAAGGCCTAGAGCACCGCAAATAATTGGAATCCATTTATTGTCCAGCGGAGTTGCTTTTACAACTTGACCTGCGAGATATACAATAATCACAATAGATGCTACACTTGCAATACCTAAGTCCATTGGAATCAATCCCTTCTATCTTTGTTCAATGATATTTAAGGTAGCTACCCAATCAAAGCAGATTGTGAAGCATATAACTCAATTACCATCTTACATAAACATCCTCCCATGCCAGGTACAAACTTGCAATCATTATATGTACTAAATCCAATGTTCGGATAATAACCAGAAGATGCTAAGCTAGAATTAATTCTATGTGTTACGGAATATGTACTTCCAAAATAATGAGACCTTCCACCAGATAAACTAATATAATCTGTATAAAGAAAAGTTTTCCCAATAGGTTCACCAACATCAACCCAAGATGTAACATCGGTACCTTGAGAACAATAAGGACCATACCATATACCGGTTGCCTCTTCATTAGTAGAAGGTATGAGATCTCCAGATAAGTAAGCAGTTATTTTAACTGCTTTGATTTCATAGGTACTAGGACCAGGGTCAAATTGATATAGATTTTTAGTTGTGTCCCATACCAAATGGTCATACCCTACAAAGGAAGTATAAGAATGTTTCTGAGAATAATTAGGTTGACCTCCATCGTATAAAAATGCTTGGTCATTGAATGTTACAATATTATCATTTTGAATATAAGTTCCTTCAGGAGGGTCAGCATAATAAGGAGTTGCTGATTTGTATATTGTTCCAACTCCTATCAGTTTTAGTCCGGTATCTAGTAAACTTGAAGAGGTTACTATTCGTTCACCGCCTGCATAAGAAGAACTCGGTAAATCAATTCTTGGTGTTTCAATCGAAACTCCTGATAATGATGATATATTTATCCTATCATTTGAATGAAGTGTCATGTATGAACTACTTAATGATAGTGTACCAGTACTTGATAGTAGTTGTAAATTAGAAGCAGCGTTAAGTGTAACATTGTATCCAGATAAACCAATATCGGACTGAGGTCTGCCTATATCAAAAGTTCCTTGATTAGGAGTTATTCCTTCATCGGTATATATTGAGGATAACGATAAATCACTTGATACTTTTACCGGAGTACCTGATTGATCTCCTATATATAAGCTTGCGGAATTATTATCAGATAATATTGCGATAGGCTGACCGTCTTTAAGAGTTACGCCTTCTATACTTGTTCCACGCTTTAGTCGTATCATGAATAGACGACCTCCAATCTAAAGATATCTCATCGATTAGATTGAAGGTTGTTTAAGTTTACTTATTGTTCGTCCTCTTCATACTCTACAGAGGGATCATATGGATGCTGCTGCATGTATGATACAAACTTACCAACTTTATACCATTGTTTGATCCAATGCTCTGCATCATCGTAGTAATCAAATTTTGAAGAATTGAGCTTTGGAAAAGTTAGAGTTAGATCATACCAAACTTTTCCTTGTTCTTCTGTTTTCTTAGAAGAAATAACTGGCATCATATCTGCGTTTTCTTTGCACTTGAAGTACAGATTTAGTTCATCATCTACTGCTACATCATATCCGACATGATATGCTTCATTCTCATACTCTTCAAAGATGTATGGAAGTTTCTGTTCGGCAGCTTTAATGTATTTTTTCATATTGAACACCTCTTTAATCTTTACCATGCAATTTACTAGCGATTTGTACTTTACTTTTGAGTATCTTTAACCTATCTGCAAGCCTGTTTAAAGCTCGATTCCAGGTACCATTCTGAACGTTTCCTACAAGAACTTTATCAACCTGAAAATCAATCCCCTGCTCTTGAGCAGTGCCATCCCAAATATGATTCATGGTAAGATACTCTTTAGCTTTTTCTTTGAAACTATCCGGAAATTGCTGCCCCTTTAAAGCGTGATCGGATATTCTAAAGTCAAACACCAATCTCCCATAAGGTTTATTTTTCATTCCGAACATCAATATATACTCAGATTTATTTGAAGTATCACTTCTTTCCGAATGAATAATGATGAACCCGCATTGCTGTATAATAAACTTGCAATCCTCAATGAATCTGTCGTACTCCTCAGATATTGGGGAACCAAGCTCTTCTCCTGGACCAGATAATGGACCATTTATAATTCGGCTTGGGTTATTGTCGGATACCCATTTCTTTCTATTCTTGTCGAATTCTACGGAAGAAGCAATTCTGGAATCCTCATAAAATATAGGCTTTATAAACATTTGAATATGAATAGTTGGGATATCTGTATAAGAACTTGAAGCTTTAACTGTGAATTTCATCTTCCCACCTCCATACTTTCTACCAAAGACTGCAGGTCCCCATCATAATCTAATAACGACTTTCTAGATGGAATAGTAGGAATTTCTGCATAGAGGATATTCCACTTATCTATCTTCTTTATATTTAACGATTTCTTACCATCATTTTCGAGTTTCTTGATATCTCTTATATCTACTATGAAAGCTTTCTGGTAGGTAGCGAATAAAACTATAACTAATCCATATACCCCGGGTATTGTAGACTTTTGAAGCAGCCCATCATGTTGGGTTTCAGTAAGCATAGAGAAATTAAATCTATCTTCATATGTTGCTTTACTTTCTATGTAGTATTGGTTTGGATACTTATAACAAACAAAGTCACATATATTTCTAGAGGTCATGAAATAACCGGTCATCTGGTCATAGAACCTGTCAAAACTATATCCGTTTTCTGGTTTATCTAGCCATTGTTTTATTTTTTCCTCTGCTTTTTTGCCAAGGCCATCATTTCCAATTCCAGGCATGCATTCACCTCCTCCAACCTATGAATAAAGCATACACCTCAGTAATTCTATGACGAATTTAGAAGTGCATGCTTTAGACTCTAATTTAGATCATTGCATTGACGATATAGTCAGTGTCTTCATAAATCCTATCAAAGTCAAAAAACAGATCTGCGAAAGGAACCTCAAACTCCACTACATTATCTCCGCCCATGGTAATGATTAAAGCATCGTCTGTGGTATCGAAGATGGTTTGATTGGTCGGAAGTCCTTCTCTATCCATTTCATTCTGTACGAACCCAATGAGATCATGTAAATATCTAACGCGAGCTGGGTCATCCTCTGGAATGGTGTCGGCCATAACTTCATCGCAGCTTTCAACCTCTTCGTCAGGATAATGAAAGAAGGTGTACTTTACATCATAAAATCCAGGACCACCTTTATCCATTTCACAACCTACATTGTCATACTCAAATTCCTGGATAGTATCCCATAGAGAATTAGTATCTGCCGCATTGCCATTTTTGGTAACCACCACAAAGTTATCTCCATCTTCATAACTGTCGGTTACAATCTGATTATGACGCTTGAACATATCCAAGATATACTGCTGTTGCATTTTATCAATAGGTCCGGAAAATATATCGTCGATAGAAGAAATAACTTGAGAACTATCAATATCGGATTGCTGGATTTCTGCGATCTTATTCTCTAGAGCGGTACTAAACTGTTCAATAGTACCCCTGGAGGCTTTAACTATCTTCATATTTACTCACCTCTACTTGTGATCTGGTCTGCTACGTCCGCAATGATAGATTGGAACTGCATACCAAGATTATTGATGATGGTATCTGCTTCATTGGTCATGCCGGAACGATTGAGCTTCTCCAGACCAGATTGGATATAATCAAAATCATCTTTCAATTGATCCATTTTATCCTTAAAGATAGCATCTTTATCGTCTTCGCTTGCAGCTTTAATCGGCTTAGTACTAGAAATAATTCTTCTAACCATTAGTACACCATCTCCTCTACTGGGATTTTGATATATTTGCCAAGTTCTGCTTTAGGGATTCTAGTGGTTTTAGCATTCTGGAACATTCTTTCAATCTCAGAACTAGATGCACCATCTACATAGTAGATGCTCAGATACTTAGCACTATAGGTGCTGGGCCCTTCGGATGTAAACTTATACCACACGCTATCATATTTTCCCTTGATAGGATTGAGGCCTTGGATGAGAATAGTATCCCCAATACTGTTTGAAATTTTATCCATAGCATCTTCGATAGCGAACTGCTTTCTGGGGTCCTTCGGTTCTGGGGCCTTGACATAATCTTCCCATTTTGGAACAACTTTATCAAGAATAGATTTCCAATCCATGTGCTGTATGGTATCCAGAATTTCTACAGTTTGTCTCAGATCTGCAATATGTCTCTCATCTATAGCATTTAATCCAGACCAAGAGCTGGTATCAAATTGCACATCCCCATTAGAATCTAATTCCACATCAACCCGCCAAGATAGGGCTTGCCCCTCTTTATGCGGATCATCTCCATTATCAATATGGACCTTATAGGTATTCCCCTTGGTACGATAAGACCAATCCGCAGATACCCGCAATCCATCTGCATATTGACCAAGTCCATGTTTCACTGCGTTAACTATAGAACCTTCAACCATTCGTTCCTGCATTTCATATGCATCGCGTTCAGTTTGAACTTGTGCCATCTGCTGGTTGTATTCTTCCAGCGCCGCTTGTCGCTGTGCTTCTCTATCTGCTCTATCGGCAGCGTATACTTTCAATAGTTTCATTTTGTCGATCTACCTACTTTCTTTTTTTTTGAAAGTAAACCTCCATTGTATAGAAGGTTGATTCGTGTTAATTTTATTATAGATTAGCAACATGGTTAAAAGGTTAATATTTCATTAACAAAGAATATAGCCCACCTCAAAGAGATGGGCTTACTACTATTCTTCTATTTCATCATATCCTAATAACTCTTGTTCCGATATATTTTGGTTCTTAATAGTGTCAGCAAGCAGCAGATCAAATAACTCTGGATGGCTATGTAGATCTAACTCTCCATCTACAATGTAGTTTGCTACCCCCTCTTTAGTATATACTATATTATGAACCCTCTCATCTACGGTTCCTTTGGTAATGATAGTGTATATATTGATGGGTTCTGTACTTACTGAACGGTGACATCTATCCTCTGCCTGCTCCTTATCTGCGGCGGTCCATGGCTCGTCGAGAAATATCACATTTGTAGCAACCTGCAAGTTGTGCATAGTTCCAAGAGCTCCAATAGTACCAATAATGACAGTATAGTTTGGGTCTTCTATAAATCTTCGTTTATGTTCCTCTCTATCTGCTTCTTTCATAGTACCGGTATAACAGCATACTTTGTACTTCTTAGAAATAAATCGATATAAAGTGCGCAGACTTTCCACCCAGTTGGAGAAGATAACTACTTTTTCTCCTCTTTCATGGATATCTTCAAGTAGATCCAATATACGAGAGATCTTAGCATTGTACTTCATGTAATCTTTTCCAACTACTAAATCCTTATCAATAAGTTCTGGAGCACCATTAACTTGACGAAGTCTAAGAAGTCTGGATAGCGGATTCATATGGGCTAGTACTATATTTCTATTAGTGATAAGGTCTTGGGCTACTACATTGTATAGTTTCTGTTGGTATGGAGTATTTTCTACATATTCTGTATGGTGAATTTTTGGTGGAAGGTCCATCACGTCTTGCTTTCTACGCCGCAGCATATTGTACTTCATCATATCATTGAGTTTATCAATATTCTTATACGCTACAATTTCGTGACCACCAAACCCACCATATACACAGAACTGTTGACACCAGGAATAGAAAGAATTAAAATCATGCCCATCTACTAGTTTAAGTGGTAAGAAAGCATCGGTAGGTCTTGATACTATAGGAGTACCAGTCATAGGGATAAACATTACTTTATCTTTTACTGCTTTCTTAATACGAAGGAGCTGTTTACCCTGCAGAGATGATGGAGAGCAATTCTTATGCACCTCGTCTATAGCAATCATACCAAAATATCCTCGTTCGCATAACTCTATAATTCTATCTGCGATTGGATACTTTCTTCCCTGTTTGGTTCTTATAGCTTCGATATTGATGATACAGAAATATGGTAGACCTTTACTACCCTTTCCGGATTCTGAGAATAATCGGGTAGACGTTAAATCTTCCAACTTTTCTTTACTTCCAGTATCAAATCTCAACATACCATTCTTTTTCTTTCTAGTGCCAAGAATATATGGTAAGTATTGGTGATTGGAATGGGTGTATATATCCTCTTGCCAATGGTACTTAGCAGCATTCACACATGCTATAATAAGTACATGTTTGTATTTGTAGAAGGACTTGTTATATATGGCCAAATTCATAACTTCAATGGTATTATGAGCTACAATGAAGTGTTCGCATAGGTATAGATGAGATGGGCCAGACACTGTTATACATTTACCAGGTCTAGCTTCTACCCTCTCTATACTCTTGATGAATCGTTTCTTGCCTTTACGAATAGAAAATTCATAGCATTCATATCTATTATTTACATTGCAAATTACTTCGAGTCCTTGACTTTGACAATATTCAATACTATCTTCTAAACTCCATCCATTTTTATCAAAATCCTCAACAGGGATATCTACCTCACTGGTTGTTTTCGGATGAAGAACTATATTTAAAGCCAGAATCTTGATGCGTGGGCACACCTTTAGAGTATCCAGATAATCATTCTCAAATTGCACCGGCTCTGTATATGGAATCCATAAGGTACTATAATCCATATCCAGAATTTGAGATGTGGTTAGGGTTGCACAATGTGGTTCGTCATATACCTCCCACAGATGATCTTTGCAGCATACAACTGAAGCCCCATCAGAAAAAGTAACTCTATACATTTCTAGGTTTTGATGGTCATAAGTAGCTAATACTTCTACCGGTTCACCCATCTCATTGAATACTTTATCTCCAACTTGAATATCTCGCATCAACTTATAGCCGGTCGGTGTATATATTTTAGTATCTAAATCCAAGGCTTTTCCCAACCCTGGCTGGTCTGCCAGTATAAATCCATGACTATTACCGGACATCTGTCTAGCAATAGAATACTTCATGAAGTCTTCCTGGTGTTTAAATAGATGCCCCCCATCTTTGACATAGGTCTTAACATTAGAGATATCAATATCTGGGATTTCATCATTAGTTGGTAGAGAAGCATTCACGTTTATTTGCTCATCTGAAAAGATTTGAAGCATAGATTCATACATAGTACCTTTTAGCTGACTAATAAGAAACCCAAGGCGATCTCTTGGGATAGTCCACATCTTCGCCTTGGGGTTCCACGCCTTTCCAGGTACTTGTTTGATTAAATGCACCATAGTGGGGTCGTACTTGAAAGTAATTTCATATACTTCTCCATTTTGCACTACTCTAATTGGATTAGGCATTATGATTCAATCCTTCCGTTAGGCGTCCACTTCAATCTTTTCAAAGGTATAACCGGATCTGGTTTTACCGGTTTTGATAGAATCGCTTACCTGGGCAGCATCAATACCAAGTTCTTTAGCAGCCCAAGATTGTTTCTCCCAAGTCTGCCCGGTCTCTTTGCATCTAATAACGAACTTCTTACCTGCTGAAGGTTTAGTTGTAGTCGATTTAGGAGTATCCGAAGTCTTAGGGGTTTCAAACATAGCAGGTTCGACTGCTTCCGTAACATCTTCATCTGTGATAGGGGTTTCAACCGGTACTTTCTCTGTAGTACTTACTGTACTGGGATTAGAGGCGACTACTACTTCCTCCACATCAGCTTTTTCCGGTACTGGAGAGGTTGGTTCAATCGGCTCGGAGTTAACGGCAGATTCTTTCACAGTGCTAAGCACCTTTCCGAGATTTACGAACTTGCCATCGACCTTGAACCGATAACCAGCTTTATGAAGACTTGTAAGATCGTCGATATCATATACACAGGTTTCGTACTGTGTCTGCATAACAGTATTACCAAGTCTGTTTACTACTTCAAATAACATTTTACTTATCTTCTCCTTTCGGTGTTAAGTATTTGGCTTCTAACCTTTTAATGATTTCTTGCCTATCCTCACTGCATATTTCATCCAACAGTTCTTCACAAATAGTTACGCACTCATCTTTATCTGGGCAGTACATTTCGAAATCTTTTGGAACTGCAATGATGTGGTACTCTGGCTCCAGTGCCCTTTGAACTGCGCATAAGCATGAACCAACTTCATCAGCATCATACCTACCATCACTTGGAAACTTTATTACCAGTAACTTACCTGGCATACTTCATCACCTCTCTCGATAATATATAACGATTTGCAGTTTTGATACATGAAGATTGCAAATTTTGAATAGATAATGATATCTTACCCCAGGGTATATATCCATTTTGTAAAAGATCACAAATTCAAAATTGCAACCTTCTTTTGATAGCCTGGTATAAATACTGCGCACTCTTCCAGATCAAGTATATACCATACACTATAACGAAACACATCATTACTAGCATAGGCGAATAAATAACTATCGCTAACACCCATCCGAGAGACACTATTATTCCTCCTATTCCATCAATCTTACATCCGCACTAAAGTATGTATGGTCGATAACGCAATATGGAACAATTAATTCTGACCAGTTATGGTAGTAATCTGCTCTGAAGAAGGTTACATAGTTTGGAATAGATGGCCCATTTTGAAGCACATCTTTTACTGCTGCTAATGTAGAATCAGAAGGGCAACTCTCTGCTACCAGATATGCGGGGGAAAATTGATTCTTAGCATAGATAACTTCCTGTAAAGTAAGATCATCGTTTTGCATTCTATGTATAACTACGCTAGCAATGGCCTTTTGGCATTCATAGCTCTCTGTACCGGATTCCAGATATACTAAAGTAGCAAGTTCATATACATCGTCTTCTGTCATTTCCAAGTAGGGCTCTGGTTCAACCACTTGTGGTTCAATTTGTGATTCAATGACCTTCTCTTGGTCTGATACGGAAGATGGATTAGATTCTTGCACCTTGGAGGTGGTCTCTTCAAAAGGTGATACTTCTGCAATCATTCCAGCCTGCGGCAACTGTGGGGCGGTAGGCCCAATAAAAGTAGACGGTGCAATGCATTGAACTTGGGTATCATAGCTGGCACGTACGGATGATTTACTGTCAATAAATTTGATACTAAATGCGACTACCCCAGCTAAAATGATTACCCCAATAATTCTGTTTTTAGCATTTTTACTTAACAACCTATCACGACCTTTCTAACCTTAATAACGAGTTTCCATACAAATAAAATAGGGTACCAGGAATGCCCCCGGTACCCTTAGAAATAACGATGCTATGAATTATGCTTTAGTCAGATCAGACATTTTAACAGCAGCAGTAACGGCAGAGCCAATACCAATAACCACACGGTCACCGCTTACCTCTAGTACATCATAGGTTGTACTATATACAAAGGAAGCAAGACCGCCGCCAGTATAAGTCTTAGCACCCTTCTTAACTCTTACCTTATCGCCCTTCTTAATAGAAGAACTAGAAGAGCTGGAAGAGGTAGAACCGCCTACTTTGGTTAAGTCCTTGGTATTGACAGCAGCTACCACAGTTCCATCATAGGTAATAACTGCCCGGTTACCACTTACCTCGGAAACTTTGTGGTTTCTATCATATACGAAAGAAGCTAAGTTGCCGCCGTCATAAGTTTTAGCACCCTTCTTAACTTTGACAGTGTCCCCTACTTTAATGGAAGAACCGGAGGTCGAAGGGGTGCTGGGTTTAGTAGAGGAGGAAGCAGAACCTGCCTTGGTTAGGTCTGCAGTATG
>OJNQ01000684.1_pt1 | contig 25997 bp, 24 predicted proteins | sample 1597621 | NCBI WGS metagenome assembly OJNQ01 (sample SAMEA2452137, study PRJEB22498) | human gut metagenome | reverse complement strand
AAAATACCCAGCGTAACGCCGCCCTTCATATCCAGCGCGCCCGGCCCGTAAGCACGGCCTTCCTTAATGGTAAAGGGGCGGGCTTTGGTTTCCTCCGGATTGCTGAAAACAGTATCCAGATGCCCAGTTAAAACTATAAACGGTTTATTGGCACAGTCGCCAAACTCACTAACAACGGCGTTGCCGGCGTTTGCATGCTCAACAATGCGCGTTTTACCGCCCATCGCCGTCAGCACATCCGCCACTCTGGCAACAACCTTATCAACACCGGGTTTATAGTCAGAGCCGCTGTCTATGCTGACCAGTTCTTCCCACATTTTCAGCATCTCACTGCGATGCGCGTCGATAAACGCAAACGCATTTTCCTTCATACCCATTTTGATTTCTCCTCGTTTAATTACTAAAACAGCATCCGCCAAAGCGGTAAATACCATTTCAAAAACTTGTACTTTAACAGTTTAAAGTAACATTATAAATATTAAAATATCAAAAATTCACAATTCCGTCAAGAAAATTTTGTATAACAAACTTTACATTTTACAGATTTTTGTAATTTATTTTCAGTACATTACGCTGCAAACAAAAAAGCATAACACAATTAAACTAACAGCAGTACAATATGCCGCACATAAAACACCCTCCCGCTTACGAGGATAATTAAAAAAGCCCGCAGCACACGCCGCAGGCAGATTAAACTTTGCTGATATTTTATTGCAGGTTATTTTAAAAACACAAAATCCGTGTCCGTCGATAAGGCTTCATCAAAACTGTAACCGTTGACGGTGAAGTTTTTAACGCCGTCAATATGCTGTACGTTGTTTTCCGCACAACAGCGCACCATCTCGCCGCGCGCCATCTTGGCTTCCGTCGCCTTAACCTTAATTTTGCCGTTTTGCAGGCTGCCAAACACGCAGGTTACAAAACGGATTTTATCCGTAACGTAAGGCTCCACCGCTTTGCTGTATTCTTTGGAAGCAAGGTTCAAAACTTCGTTATCGTCCTTAACAAGTTCATCATACAGGCTGCTGCCCCAAAAAGCATATAAGTTCTTTGCTCCGCCGCAGGCAAGCCGTGCCTGCATTTCCAGCCGGTAAGGCACAACACCGTCAAACGCGCTTAAAATTCCGTAAAAGCCACTGAGTATTTTTAAATGTCCGCCCAAATATTCAAGCGCAGCTTCATCCAAAACATTCGGCGCAATATGCTGGTATTGCAAACCGTCGTAACTGAAAACGGCAGGCGTTAAATTGCGGCGCAAATCCATACACTGCAAGCGGTTGTAATTAAGCTCCGCAATAGCGTCATTACACTGCCACAACTTTTGCAGGCCTTTGTAATCCAGCGCACGCAGGGCAGTTAAAAGCTCTTCGGTTTTCGTTAAAAACACCGGCAAACGTGCCGCACCAATATCGTCATTATCGACGCGCATCTTCTTCGCCGGCGAAATTATAATTTGCATGGTATGTTCCTTTAGATGATTTTATTTAATATTGCTCAACTATCTTTTGCTTAACTATAACTTACCAGTGTAAAAAATTTAAAATAAGGTTAATCATTAAAGCTTTTTATTTAACTCCTTATCACGCTGCCGCGCATATTTAAAAACCAGCCAGAAAAATTTAACCGCCGTAAAAAACATAACCCATCCTGCCCGGCTGAACCGCGCCACAGAACGCACTCTATTCGCTTTTAACAAATGCCCGGCAAACACCCCAGCAAGAATGATTTTAATTATTTTTATCGGCATAATATAACCACTTTTTTAATATTTATTGTACATTCTCTTTTTTATATTCTTTTAAAATTGCATCAATAATATCTAATAATTTTTCAAAACCACTAAAATCAATTTTATCATAGTGCTCCATTATATATCGTGAAAATTCATCTTTTGTATAAAATTTATCTCTATCTTTTTTACCTGTTCGATCTAAACTTTTACCTTTAATTTTTATTTCTAAAGTTTTTTTGTTGAACAAATCTTCTATTTCACACCCAGTTTTTCCATTTATTATTGGCACTGTCATTAAAAATAAATTATTATCGTTATTTAATTCTTTTATCCTCTTCTCATTATTATTATCTTTTTTCACCTGTAATGGCAATTTAATCCAATTTTCTCTTATAAGTTTTTCTTTTAACTGTTCTTTTATCTCATTATTTTCAAATTTAATACTATTAAAAAATTTATACAGAGGTTTTTCTCTATTAATAATTTCATTATCAAAAATTAAAATAACAGGATTATGTGGTTTTACATTACAAAGTACACTTAAAATTTTAAAGTAATTTGGGAACCTTATATCTTCATTTTTGCCATCAACATAGCAATTATAAATATTTTTTATTGTATCTGCTCCATCTTGACTCATACCAAATAAATATCTAAATCTTTTGCTACGTTCAAAAAAAGAAAGCATAAAATTATATTTATTATCATCTTCTTCAATCAGCTGCGGATATTTAGTACAAAGCTTTTTCAGAGCAGCTTTAATATATATTATGTCAGTTTTTCCTTCCGTAACAATCAATGGCAAGTCATTCATAAAAAAATATTTATAAAATAAAAATTTTTTATATTCTTTTTCTCGTCCATTTAAATTTGAGCTACTGTGTTTTATGTCATCTACTTTGTTATTATATTTATCAATAGAATCAATAAAAGAAAATCTTCCCTCAAGCTGTTTCATCGTTCCTTTTTTACCATCAATAAAAAATTCTCCATTTTGGTACAATGAATGCGCCATAGCTCTAGTCTTTTTATAAAAATTTCGCTCAATATTTATCTTTTTGTTTACGACCAATCCAGTTACAATCTGCCTCGAATCTTTAAATTGCAATCTGGTTTTATTATCGTTTAACTTAAAACCTGCTTTATTTATTTCTTTTGTTAATTCATCACAAAACTCATCTTTAATATCCAAAAAATGAATATTATTTGTTGAAAAAGTTAAATCATCTGCATAACGCGTATAATCTAATTTATATTTCTTTGCTATCTTTAATAACCTAAAATCTAATATTGGAGCTATAAGATTGGTTATTACAGGAGAAGTCGGTGCCCCTTGCGGCAACGTTCCTTTATAACAAGTAAGCTGCGCTATGCATAAAGCAACTTCTTCCGATAATTTAAAATATTTATTTTTCTCAAAAAATCCTTTAACCCTGCCAAAATGAAAACTATCAAAAAAGTCTTCTAAATCAAAATTAATTACATATCTCTTATTCCTATGAACTTTAGCATTTGTGATAATACTTTTTCCTTTTTCAAAACCATGTGACAATTTAAATATAAATTTTTTATTTTCAGAAATTTCCTTTTGATAATTTAACAATGCTACCGCTAATTTCTTTTGTACATATTTCAATTTTGTTTTAGGAGCTTTAATTTTCCTGAAGCCAAAGTTCTTTTTAGGAACATAAAACTCATCATAAAAATCATCAATACCTTCTATATACAATAAATAAGTCAAAGTCTTTCTTTGTATAGATAAAAAATCAGCTAACTCATTTCTATTATTAATATTAGTAAATTTTCTCATAAACCTACCTCATAAATAAAAAACGTACGATAACTCATTATGCTGAATTGCATTCAGAATGCAAATGGCACTATCATGCAAATGACCTACCATTTTTGTCAATGCTTGCGAAACACAAGCCCAAGTTCTTATCGTACGTCTATGGTAATTATAAAACAAACTATATCAATATTACAATACCATTATATTTATTTTAACACTATGGAACAACTTAATATTGATTCAAAATCACGCTGTTTTGTTGTATAATAATATTAACTTCTAATAAACGAAAGGTGAATAAGATGAATTATTTAAAATTATATTATAATACAATTAAAGATTTTTTATTTAATAGTTTTACCCCCCCACCTAAAATCCTTAATATTGATGAAACTATTGATGTTATTATAAAAAACAAACTATCGGTAAGTCGTTTTGGCGATGGTGAGCTTAGCCTATTACTAAATATTGGAAATCCAGATTTTCAACATTCCAATTTAAAACTAATCGAACAATTACATAAAACCATAACATCAAATTTACCACAATTATTAATCTGTATACCTAAAGTTTTTGAAAATAGCGATTTAGAAAGAATGACTCGAGATACCTATAAATTTTGGCATAGATATATTATTAACAACAGGGAAGCTATATATCATCTATTAAATTTTTCTAAATTATATGGAGACACCCAATTTACACGAAATTATATTGATAATAAAGATAAATCTCATGCAAAGCAATATTTTATAAAAATAAAAAGAATTTGGGATAATAGAAATGTAATAATTATTGAAGGGAAATATACAAGATTTGGAGTAAACAATGACCTTTTAAACAATGCAAAATCTATTAAAAGAATCCTCTGCCCTGAAAAAGATGCTTATAACAAATATAATGACATATTAATAGAAACATTAAAGCAAGATAAGAATATTTTATTTTTAATAGCATTAGGACCTACTGCTACAATATTAGCATATGACTTATGCAAAAACGGTTATCAAGCAATTGATATAGGGCATCTTGATATTGAATATGAATGGTTTTTAGCCGGTGTCAACAAAAAAATAGCAATAAAAAATAAGTATGTTAATGAAACTAATGATATTATAAACTGCGAAAACGATACTTTAAACAATCCCAAGTATCAAGAACAAATACTAATACAAATTATTTAAGATAGTCTATAAATTAATGCGTTATTATAAAATTAATATTTTCTTTTTTAAAATTTTTTTAATTTTAGTTCTAATTTTATAAGATAATCTTTTTCTCAAATTTTTATCATCATAATATTTTTCAATTAAACTAATAATATCTATATCAGATTTACTGATGTCTTCAAAAAATTTATTTCTATTCTTATGCCTCTTAACAGATGTAATAGCAGAAGGATTATACTTAATAGCTTCATTTAAATCTACTTGTTCATATATAGTTTGTTTTAAAACTTTATCTAAAATTGTATTTCCTTTTTCACTGCTAGCCCAGCAAAGAGAAACTCCTTTTTCAACATTAATTTCAGGTATAATTTTTTCAATTCCCCAAAAATCAGCTAAAGTAATATCACTTGCACGATGTAATGTTTTAAACTTACAATCATAACACGAAGGCCTTAAATACAAGTCTTTTAAGAAACCTTTCATATATATATTCTCGCCATGTTTTTCATAAAAAACATCACCATTTGCTGTAGATAATTTAAAATAATAATTCTTCCATCCATCTTTTTTGTCTCTAAACGATATTTCTGTTATTTTATTGTTTAATTTTTTCTCCATTGCAATAATATAACGCTGCCAAACTAATGGCGATGGAACACCATGACAAATAAAATCTACTGACAGTAAATTCAAATAATCCTTTTGCAAATAACTTTTTAAACCAGCTACCTGGCACGGCGTACCTGCAAATAAAACTTTTTTGCTATTATCCAAATCACATTTTACCTGTCTAAAAGTATTGCCTATATCACTTTGCACATATTTAGATGTATATAAACTCTTTAATTCATCTTTTTTATCTGCTCTGATATGACATACATTCCAATTATCATCAAATGCCGCTCCATAAATTACTGCTTGTTCTTTTATATGCATATTCGCCAGAATGGTAAATACCCCTCCGGAAGAACTTTGTTTTGCAAAGCTCTCATCTTTTGCACTGCATGCAAAAGATGTTTTATCTTCACCAAAATTACCATATATATTTTCCAAAGGGCAAACCTTACAACACAATCCACAATCAATACATTTGTTTTTATCAATAACGGGATACTTAAAGCCTTCTAAATCTGCTTGCATAGTAATTGCATCTTTTGGGCAAATTGCAAAACAAGCTGTGCAGCCGCTGCATTTTAAATTTTTCTGTTTCAATTTATTTTCTATATTCATTACAATATCAACCTTTAATATTTAATGCCTTACACAAAAATTCTTTGGACCTTTGACGCTCTCGTTCTAAAATCGCTTCAACATAAGGAAATTCTATTTCCATAGGATTAGCAATTTCGTAATTATTCTCTTTAGAGATTTTGCGGTTTTCTAAATGGAACATGGAAAGCAGCGTATCAATGCGTGAATCCATATTTATGCCACCTTCTCGTGAACAGGTAACGAATGGTCTCTTATTTAAAATAGAAAATACCGTTCCATGGAAAGAATCTGTATACATTAAAAAGCAGTTCTTTATTAAATACAAAAATTCACTAGGGGGGGACAAAAGTAGTCAATATTTTCCTTATCCATTAAATCAACTATTTTTAACTTGTATTGTTCTGATAAATTGTGAATGTCTTTTTTTATTTTATCTGGTAATTTACTCAAAAAATAAACCAAAATATACTTTTCATCACGATACCAAACCGGACGTTCTATAATTTTATCCCATTCATCTGTTGTTAATAATAAAGTAGGGTCAACTAAAACAGGTACTTCTCTACCGGTTAAATCTTTTACAATTTTTGCTCCAGCATATTCACGAACTGATATAAAATCTATTCCTTCAAGTCCCCTTTTTACTACATCTACTTTACTAGATTTTATTGCACTCACCCCAAAACTAGCCGCATATGCGATTCGTTTATTCCTATCAGCAAATTGCAAAAATTCATTTTTTAAATCAGTATACTCAGGATTCCATATTTGATCACTTCCAACTATAAAATATTCATATCTGCTATTTAAATTGCTTTTTACTTCATAATCAAAAACAGAATATATATATTTATCGCTAAATTTTTTAAAATTATATTCGCGTATAGCATCATAAAAACATTTTCCCGTATCTATAAGATGTTTCCAATTATGTCTATTAATGATATAATTCCTTATATTATTATACGTTATAATTTTCTTTTCTAACTTTGATTTATATTTTTTGATCCATATAGTTTCAACTAAATTATTTTTTGATAAATCTCTTATTATTTTTTGTAATGCATAACTTTGCAATCTATTTCCATAATTAAAATAGCTATTTAATGTAATTATCGCTATACGTTTCATACCGAATATATCTCCTTAATATAAAAATTGAATTTTGATTACTAAATTTTTATTTTACTGTATTTATAGTATCATTATCAAATAATTATTTTCTATTTTCATAGGAAGAAGGTAAAAGTATATGAAAAAATTATATTATTTATATTTAGAAATTAAAAATTTATTATTTCCAAGCAATAGTCCTATTCCTAAAATTCTTTCTATCGACGAAACTATAGATTTAATCATAAAGAACAAATTATCTGCTGCACGCTTTGGTGATGGAGAATTTAGTTTATTATTAGATATTGACAATCCTGATTTTCAAGAAAGAAATTTAGAATTAAAAAATAAACTTTTAGAAACTATTCATTCTAATTTACCATCATTATTAATATGTATTCCAAAATTTTTTGAAAAATCTGACCTCAAAACAAAAAATAAACGAGCGGCTCAATTCTGGCATCATTACATGTTAAAAAATAAAAAGAAAATAAATGAACTATTAGATATAAATAAAATTTATGGAAACTCAGTGTTTACAAGAAATTATCTAACAAATATCAATAAAGAAAATACTATTTTATACTTTAATAAAATAAAAGGAATTTGGGATAATCGTGATATTATTATTATTGAAGGTCAGTATACAAGATTTGGTGTAAATAATGATCTTTTAAACAATGTGAAATCTGCAAAAAGAATTTTATGCCCTGAAAAAAATGCTTTTAATAAATATACAGATATCCTAAAAGAAGCTTTAAAGCATAATAAAAACTGCCTGTTTCTTTTAGCATTAGGTCCGACTGCCACCGTTTTAGCATATGACTTATGCAAAAATGGTTATCAAGCTATTGACATAGGGCATTTGGATATTGAATATGAATGGTTTTTAAGAAAAGCAACTACTAAAATCGCTATTCCAAATAAATATATAAACGAAGGAAATCACATTATAACGAAAGATAATGATACCTTAAACAATTCTAAATATAAAAATGAAATTTTAAAAACTATCTTATGATTCTCAATCTATATTCATTCCTTTACACAAAAATTTATTAGCTCTCTCTCGTTCTCTATCCAAAATTTTTTCAACATCAGGAAATTCTATTTCCATAGGATTTACAATTTCATAATTATTATTTTTAGATATTTTACGATTTTTTAAACTAAACATAGAAAGTAACGTATCAATGCGTGAATCTATACTCATGCTTACATTTTCTCTCGAACATGTTACAAAAGTTTTTTTATTTAAAATCGAAAAGAGAGTTCCGTGAAAAGAATCTGTATACATCAAAGAACAGTTTTTTATTAAATACAAAAATTCACTTGGGGTGGAACAATAGTAATCAATATTTTCTCTATCCATTAAATCAACTATTTTTAATTTATACTTATCTGCTAAAATTTGAATATCTTTTTTTATTTTATCAGGCAACTTACTTAAAAAATAAACTAAAATATACTTTTCATCACGATACCAAACTGGTCTCTCTATAATTTTATCCCATTCCTCCGTTGTTAATAATAAAGTAGGATCCACTAAAACAGGTACATCTTTGCCAGTTAAATCTTTTACAATTTTTGCTCCAGCATATTCTCTAACTGATAAAAAATCAATACCTTCAAGTCCTTTTTTATTTCGTCTATTTTATTAATATTCACTTTATTTACGCCAAAACTTGCAGCATATGCAATCCTTTTATGTTTGCCTGCAAATTGCAAAAATGCTATATTAGGGTTCACTGCATTAGGTTTCCAAATTTGGTCACTACCAACTATAAAATATTCATAATCATCACTTTTTATTTCACAAAAAGGAATTGTTTCAATGTAATTATCACTAAATTTTTTTATATTATATTCCCTTATTATATCATAAAAAAGAAAATGATTATTTATGTAGTTCCTATAGTTATGCCTATTAAAAATATACCGTCGGATATTTCCCCAATTAACATATTTACGTGAAATTTTTATATTATCATTACTATACCAAATAGAATTAACTATATAATTTTTATTCATTTTTTGCAAAAAATATGTTAATGCATAATTTTGTAAACGATTCCCATAATTAAAAAAATCATTTATTGTTATAATTCCTATCTTTTTCATAATTAACTCTCCAAAAACTATTCCTTATATAAATACCCAATACCTAATAATCCCCAAAATAATCTATTTATAGCTTGATAATTAAAAGTAGAATCAACCATACCATGTATATTTAGAGCTATAAAACATATTAAAAAAGCACCTAAAATATAGTTTTGTATATTTCTTCGCAAATTTTTTAAGACAAAATAAAAAATTCCCAAATTCATTATTATAAATCCAATAGCCCCTATAGTACCAGTTTCTGCTAAAAATGCTGTCACTATATTATGTGATTTATCCATGTCCCTTTCTGTTGCTTGAGGTAAAATATATTTATTTTGATAATATTCAGCAAAATTTCCTAATCCAACACCAACTAATTTATGATCTTTCCACATATTTATAGAACCTTGTAATATATAAATACGCTGCATATCATACGAACGCATTATATTTGGTGTATAAACGAAATATGCTCCACATAAAGAACAAAAAATAATCATTAAAGCTATAAATTTTTTTGTTATAACTTTTTTGCACCAAGACACATAAAATAAATAAAAAAGTATACCGCACGCCAAACCAAGCAAGGCGCCCCTCGACTGTGTAAAATAAATACAATAAATACTTAAAAATAATGTTACTGCCAATAAAATTTTGTAAATGTTTTGTCGCACAACAAGAATAAACATAAATAAAAATGGTATTAACATTGCCAAAATAGTTCCTAAATAATTAGGACTTGGATAGAAAGATTTTATACGCAAAAAATCTTTAAAAAACTGCTGATATATTCCATAAGCACAAACTATTAATGTGGATATACATAAACCAATAATAAGACCTTTGGTTATATTTTTATTATAACCTAAAATAATTAACATCCAAAAAGGTAATGACCAATATACATATTCGACTGCACGTTTTATACTTTCAATATCAAATACCAAGAAACTTGCTACTATAACAGAAAGCCAAAATACCCAAAATGATTTTTTTAATATTGCATCCATTTTAGGTATTTTCAAATTTCTCTTTCTATATTCATAAAAAATATATAGAACAAAACAAATCATTGCCACGGTAAAAGCAGGTTTATAATATATGCAATTTAAAGCAAAAACTATTATAAATGCAATTATGTTATGCATATCTTTACTCCTTCAATATTTGTTTTACCAATGTATCCCATTTATTCCATATTTTTTCAGCTTCATATTCTTTCATTGCTGCATGGGCGGATGTTCCTAATTTTCTGCGCAACTCAATATTTGACATCAACATTTTTAATTTATTCGCTATATCTTCAGGATTATTATGGCATAGTAATCCAGTTTCTTTATCTTTAATTAAATCATTTACAGCAAGACATTCTTTTATTCCAATAACAGGCAAACCTATACTCATGGCTTCTGCTAATGCAATTCCAAACCCTTCATATAAAGAAGTATAGGCAAAAATATCTGCTGTTTTCATTGCTTTATCAACTTCATTAGTAGTTCCGCATAATTTTACGTTTTCATCTAATTTATTATCAGAAATTAATTTGATTAATTCTTTATCATAATTTTCATCAGCGGTCGGTCCCCATAATTCAACTTGCCAATTTTTAAAATCATTTTTTAACAAACTAAACGCCTGTATTAATAGATGCTGTTGTTTTTGACGTTTACTTAATCTTGCAATATAAATAATTTTAAATTTATCTTTTTCATCATATTTTACTGTTTCTGCAAATTGCTTAACAGCATTTGGTATTATTACAATTTTTTCTTTAAAATAATTGCAATATTTCTCTACATACTTCACAGCATACGGTAATAAGACTTGCACGCAAGCACTATTTTCTATTGATTTTTTTACTTGCATAGTAGCTGTTTCTAATATATCCTTAGGATCATCATGGAACATAGAAATAACAGGAATATTTGTTTTAGCATCAACCATCAAATATTTGGTCGTTAAAGCTCTATGTGATATTATTAAATCAGGTTTCTCTTTATCTAAAACTCTTTTTAAATTATCTGCGATAATATTGCCTAAAAAGTTTTCTTTCATTTCTCTGGCATAGTTTTTATTAAAAGGCCTGATTATTTCTCTTAAAATTTTACTGCTTAAAGGAAATTTTTTGTCAGGTATGTCATATTTTTTTCCCTCAATTACTAAATGTTTTAAATTATAGCATTGTACTCTTTCATCTAATTCAAAATAAGGTTTTCCTTCTTTATTATCACTAAAAACTACACTTACCTCATAACCTCTTTTTATAAATTCATTGGCCATATTGCTAAAAACTTTTTCTACCCCACCAATAACACCGACCATTGTTGTTATATTAGCCAATAATATTTTCATTTTTCAGCTCCTAAACTTTTAATCATCATATCAACTTTTTCCATAACTTTATCAACAGTAACTGCTTCTAAACATTTTAACCCACAGGTTTTACGAAGTTTTTTATTGCAGTTTTCAACACAATCCAAGCAGCTTTGTACAATCAACGTTTTATCATGCAACGGAGTAAACTGCCTAGGTAGCGCATTACTAAATAACGTAATAGCAGGGCAACCAGCTGCCGCAGCAAAATGTCCACTACCATTATCACAATTGATTAAAAAATTCATTTTATTATACAACGCATTTAATTGTGTTAAATTAGTTTTACCACACAAGTTAAAAATATTTTTGCTTTTAACTTTACTAATCAAATACTCAGCATCTTTATAATCAGATTTTACACCAGTAATAATTATTGATGTGTTATAGTTACTATTTATTTGATTAATTAAATCTGCAAAATTATCTAAAGGCCAATTTTTAGAAACTTCTAATGTTTTTACACAAAATGCAATTTTTAAATCTGATTTTGGTAATTCTTTTAACATATAATCAATATAATCAATATCAACTTTTTTTGGTACTGCAAATTTAGGTTTATAAAAGTTTTCATCATTTATTCCAGCAAATAATTTTATTAGTTTTTGAAAATTTTCTGCTGCAGGATGTTCTTTGCAAACATAGCCTCCCCATTCTACATAATCTGTAAAAAAGAAGCGTTCTATACCGGATTCATTCCAAAAAATACTGCGAGACCCTACTCTTGTTGGTATATTAGCAATCCACATCATGGCTGCCAGCCTTGTACGTGGATCTAATGATATGGATAAATCAAAATTATATTTTTTTAATTCTTTACCCATTTTAAAAACAGCTAAGTAATCACCCTTACTTTTATAACTGTAGGGAATAACATGCTCTACTCCATCTATGTTTTCAAATAAACTAACTAATCCGGGCTCAACTAAAAACGATACCTTGCAACCCGGATAAAGTTCCTTTAACAAAGGTATTACTGATGTTGCATGTATTAAATCGCCTAAATGCATCATTGCATCTACTAAAATATTTCTGTAAATTTTTTCAGCCATTTTTAATTTTTACCTTTCATAATATTTTAGTCCAAAAGTTTGCAATTTTTAGCCTAATTAACTGCCTTGTTATGGATTTACCTTTCATATTTTTGCTTGGCTGCGGCATTCTTTCCTCCGCAAAAGCTGTTTGCTTTAAATATTTATAATACATGTCATTGAAGCCCGCGTGCAAGGCAAATTCCCATGGTTTGTAACGTCCGGCATAGTGTACAATACCAGGGTTGCGTTTTGCCTCAAGCGCTTGCTTTCTAAACAATTTATTAAATAACACTTTTGGGAATAAATTATAAACAGGAGGTATAATATTCCAACGTAAATCAAGAGTCAGCCAGTTATTCATAAAAAGCTTATTCAGCGCATCCTGGTCATGATGTGGAAACTGATTTTCATTAATAATTTCTAAAATCTGCTTAGTGTAATTTTCCTGGCGCCATTTTTTTAAGTTTATCAGCAAAACACCTGAATTAAAATACGCTTTTCCTTTTGGCAAGCCTATAACTTCTTTTTTTTGCCTACATAATCTATTAGATGCCATAATGCCAAAATCAGGTACAGCAGCCAATGCATATTCTTTTATATCATTTTGCCATAATTTCTTTATATCGTCATAAACTAATAAATCAACGTCTAAATAAATTACTTTTTCAATATCATCAGGCATTATATCTGCTAATGCAAGCCTAAAATAAGCAGCTTTGCTTACATGACCGCTTAAATAAACATTTTTAAACTGTTCTTCCTGTACAGCTATAAATTCTACGGTTGTATTAAGTTTAACTGCAGTATTTTTTAACTTCGCTATCTTTTCTGACGAAATATTATCGTTAATTACAAAAAAACAAACTTCTTCTTTTGTTTTAGCCATAATTGATGCTATAACAACGGCAATGTGCTGAGCATAATTATCGTCAGAAGCAAATACAATATTTATTTTATCATTCATAAAATCATCCTTAGTAATCTAACATGTTATTATAATTTTACCACACTTAAACGTTAAATTCAGTATCTTTACTTGTTTGAAAAAAGAAATTATAATACTAATATGGATTTTATTGACAATGTCTAAAATATAACTGAAATTTGAAAGGAAAAGCGATGGATACCAAATACCTTATTTTAATGCTTGCATTATATGTACTTCCGTATTTATTTTATGTTTCTGTTTCGCATGGCTTAGGACATAAGGCAGAATATTTACAGCTGCGGCGTTTTATAACCATGCGCCATATTAGCGGTACTTCCTGTAGCTTTAGCTAATGTACCGTTAACTTCACCTATGTTTCTAACCAGCTTTATTACCGGCATAGCCTGGATTATTACATATCCATTTTTACATTTTATAACATACCGCAAAAATTCAGCTGACTTTGGATTTCATTTAGATACTGTTTTCGGCCTTTATGTTATTGGTTGGCTAATGAGCTTGAAAATATTAGTAATTAATTTTAATTTATTTCCTTTTGTTTTTCTTCCAGTCATTACTACAATTGAATTTTTTATCTTCCTTATCCCAGTTGCTCAATGGATATATTATTATCTCTATGGTTCTTGCATAAACGAAAACGGCATTACGTTAATTCAAGAAACTTATATTAATGAAACTATAGAATTCATCAAATCTTTTCCGTTCTTATTTAATCTCTCAGTTGTAATGTTATCAATTGCGGCTTACGCTATTTTCATTCATGCCAATTTAATATTTTCTCCAATAAATCTAAACATTATTTATGTTGGAATTATTTTTGCCGTTGCCGCATTTTTAACTTATTATCTTTGGAAGAACGGAGCTACTGCCAAAAAACAAGGTGTATTCGTAAGAACCGGTATTATAGAATTATATCTTGACGTAAAAAAATATTTAAAATCAATACATCTTTATAAAGAAAATTTATACGAACGTGTAAAAAACTTAGAAGTTACTCAAAATGGTGAACCTTTTGACAAGCCTTCAACAATTATTATGCTCATAGGTGAATCTGAATCCCGTGATTATATGAGTGCTTTTACGGATTATCCGGTAGAAACTACCCCATGGCTTTCTGCTAAAAAAACCGATAAACATTTTATTTTATTTCCACACGCTTATTCCTGCATCGCTTTAACAGCTCCTTGTTTGTCAAATGCATTAACAGAAATTAATCAATATAACACCAAAGAATTTTATTCATCATGTTCTGTAATTGATATTGCCCATAAAGCAGGCTATACTACATATTGGTACAGCAACCAGGAAAATTTGGGTGATTCTTCTACAGCGGTAACAATTATAGCCAATACTTGTGGAACTTCAAAATGGACTAAGCAAAACATTAACCAAGTACAGTACGATGAAGCCTTACTTGATTATCTGAACGAAGTTGACCCAACAAAGAATAATTTTGTAGTAATCCATTTAAAAGGTAATCATTTTAACTTTATAAACCGTTATCCGCAAAGTTTTGCAAAATTCAGTAAGCCAGGGAAATATGATTTAATACCTAACTACATTGATTCCATCCGTTACACGGATTATATTCTACAAAAAATTTGGGAATATGGCACACAAAAATTAAATTTGCAGGCAATGCTGTATTTTTCTGATCATGCAACTGTACCAGATAAAAGGCGCTCGCCAAATTTTGATGGATTCGGTTCAGTACGTATACCAATGTTTACTTATTTTTCAGATGAATATATTACAAAACATTCTAATATTTTTTCTGCTTTATCGCTAAACAGAGATAAGTACTTTACAAATGATCTTATTTATGAATTAGTTTGCGGAATATTAGATATTCAATCAAATCATTATGATGAAACAAATAGTTTGGCTTCCTCTAATTACAAATATACCCCGGATATGTTAAAAACTGATTTGGGAAGAATGTGCATAAAAGACGATAATAACTAAAAATAGTAATAAGGTTTTAAACCTTATTACTATTTTTTTGCTGTAATTCATACAGTTTTAAATATTTCATCATAGTATAAATAAAATGCTGGATACTGGAATACAAGCCGCTCCATCCATCGATAAAACCAACTTCGATGATATATGCCCTAAAAAATCCGTAAGCAGCATGAAAAAACGCACTGCCCAAGCTTGTTTTTTTATTCCGCTTGTAAGCGTCCTCCGCCCAAATGGAAGTATAATGCCCGGCTTTTTCCCACCAGTCCTGCCAATTTTCATAGGTATAATGTTCAATATGGCCTTTTAAACGTTCTTTAGGCATTTCACATATTGGACGTTCATGCACTTTGCCTTCCCAATGAACTTTATTTGTACGGAACATTCTTATAACTTCATCCGGTTTAAAAATACCGTGCTTATATTCAAAGCCAAAAGCATGTATACGCCGCAGCATAGAATATTGTTTATCTTCATTTTTAGTAAGCACTTCTTCTATCGCAGCAATAAGCTCCGTATCTAAAAATTCATCTGCATCAAGATACAAACCCCACGGCGTTGTTATATACTGCAAAGCAAAATTACGCTGTGCTGCAAAATCATTATCCCACGCACGGTAAACTACTTTTGCTCCGCAGCTTTCGGCAAATTCAACCGTTTTATCTGTACTACCAGAATCAACAATTAAAACGTTGTCAGCACATTTTTGTGCATTCTGTATAACTTGCCTTATTGTTTTTTCTTCATTTTTAGTTAAAATTATTACTGTTAAATTATTTTTCATTATAACACCCATTTAATTATAACATAAAATCAAAACATCTACGAAAATATTTGCTTTTTTCTATTTTTAGCTTTACAATAAAAATATATTATTAAGATTACCTATACTTATATTAACAAATTTTTTATTTAAGAAATTGGAGTATTTTATGCAGAATAAAGAAGTTATTCAGCTTGATGACAGTTTACTGTATGGACAAGGTTCTCACAAAAAATGTTTTTTTACATCCTCATAATAAAAATTTATGTATTAAAATAGCCTACAATCAAGGCGGACAAAAAGACCTTATTCGTGAAATAAACTATATTGATGTTTTAAAAAGACGGCATAAAGATTATAGTATTTTACCGCAGTATTTTGGAAAAATCGAAACAAATTTAGGTACAGGCTATGTATTTGAGATAATTTGTGACTATAATGGTAATAAAACTCAAACTTTAGAAGATTTTATAACTTCACCAACTCTTTTTGCCGAAAATTTTGATTTAATAGTCCATCTTTTAAAAAATCTAAAAGATGAACTATATAAAAACGAAATCATAACAATGGTTTTATTTCCCGAAAATATTTTATTTCAAAAAACAGATGAAAATACTTACCGTGTACGTATTGTAAATGATATGGGAAGTGCTGTTTTAATACCATTAGAATATCATTTTAAATATTTTGCTCATACAAAAATTATCCGCCGCTGGAAAATGTTTTTAGATGTTTTGCGCAGCCCAAAATATTATACAAACTTATCTGATAAACTTATAGAGAAAATTGAATAACTAAACATAAAATCACGAGAAATTTTATTTTTAACAAAATTTCTCGTGATTTTAATTTAATTTTCTCCAAATAAATCTCTTGTATAAACTTTAGTCTTTACATCAGATAATTCTTCATTCATTCTATTAGCTAAAATAACATCTGAAATTATCTTAAATTCATTTAAATCTTTAATTACTTTAGAATTAAAAAACTTTTCTTCTTTCATTGTCGGCTCATAAACAATTACTTCTATTCCTTTGGCTTTGATACGTTTCATTACACCCTGTATAGAAGACTGCCTGAAATTATCGCTGTTTGCCTTCATTGTTAAGCGATAAACCCCAACAACTTTAGGATTTCTTTCTATAATTCTGTCCGCAATAAAATCTTTGCGGGTGCGGTTTGCCTGCACAATAGCCCCTATAATATTATTAGGTACATCATGATAGTTTGCTAAAAGCTGCTTAGTATCTTTTGGCAGACAATACCCTCCATAACCAAAGGAAGGATTATTATAAAAATCGCCGATGCGTGGATCAAGGCATACACCTTCAATAATCTGTTTGGTACTTAATCCCCTAACTTCTGCATATGTATCCAGTTCATTAAAAAATGCAACACGCAAAGCCAAATACGTATTGGCAAAAAGTTTAACAGCTTCTGCTTCGGTTGGATTAGTGTATAAAACAGGAATATCTTTTTTTACAGCAGCTTCTTTCAGCATCGCAACAAATAGTTCCGCTTTGTCCTTAAAAGAACAATTTTCTCCAACCCCTACAATAATACGTGAAGGGAACAGGTTATCGTATAAAGCCTTGCCTTCGCGTAAAAATTCCGGTACAAACATTATTTTAAGCTGTGGATACTCTTTGCGGATACTTTCTGTAAACCCAACGGGAACAGTAGATTTAATAACTATTACTGCATTACTATTTACTTTTTTTATAATATCTAAAACCGCATTAATTGAAGAAGTATCAAAATAATTTTTTTGCGGATCATAATTAGTTGGTGTTGCTATAATTATAAAGTCCGCATCTTTATAAGCAGATTCTGCATCAGTAGTTGCCAATAAATCTAAATTCTTGTTTTTCAAAAAATCTTCTATTTCTTTATCTACAATAGGAGATTTTTTTGCATTTATAGTATCTACTTTGCTTTGAATAATATCAACAGCCACAACATTATTATGCTGTGCAAGCAATACAGCATTTGATAAACCAACATATCCTGTTCCTGCTACTGCTATTTTCATAATAACATCTCCCATTATTTATGGTAAAATTCACGATACCAATTGACAAATTCAGTAAGGCCTTCCCTTATACTCGTTTGCGGTTTAAAGTTAAAATTTTTCTCAAGCTCGCTGACATCAGCATATGTTTGATAAACATCACCTGGCTGCATAGGAAGATATTCTTTTTTAGCATCAATGCCAATGATTTCTTCTAATGTTTCAATAAAAGTTAATAGTTTTTCCGGTTTGTTATTGCCAATATTATAAACTTTATATTGATCTCCGTTTTCATCTTTTTGCGGCGGACACGGTAAAATATTTTTTATTCCTGTTACAATATCGTCAACATAAGTAAAATCTCTTAACATATCGCCATTATTGAATATTTTTATAGGTTCTCCGGAAAATATTTTATTGGTAAATCCAAAGTATGCCATATCCGGACGTCCAAACGGACCATAAACAGTAAAAAATCTTAAACCCGTTGCCGGTATTTTATAAAGATGAGAATAGGTAAAAGCCATAAGTTCATTAGATTTTTTTGTAGCAGCATAAAGACTTATCGGTCTGTCTACATTATCATCTACTGAAAACGACGTTTTTTTCTGATCGCCATATACAGATGAACTTGACGCATATATTAAATGCTTTACAGGATAATGCCTGCATGCTTCTAAAACATTAAAAAATCCAATTATATTTGAATCAATATAAGCTTTGGGATTATCTATGCTGTAACGCACTCCGGCCTGAGCTGCAAGGTTAACTGCAATATCCGGTTTATATGTTTTAAAAACATTATTAACAGAATTTTCATCAGCAAGATCAGCTTTTATAAATTTAAAATTCTTATACTCGCTTAAAATTTCCAAACGCGCATATTTTAAACTAACATCATAATAATTGTTAATATTATCAAAACCGATTATCTCATATTGCTCATCTAATAAACTTTTAGCTAAATGAAAACCGATAAATCCAGCAGCACCTGTTATAAGAATAGTTTGTTTCATAAAATCATTCCTCATAATCCAAGTTTTAAGCGTATTTTAAGGATAGAATACCAGAAGTATGATTCTATCATATTCAGCCAATTATTATTTTCTTTATAATACTTGCCTATTTTCTTATAATCATGATAATACTGTGGTTTTTTAGGCGGCAATTTATCAGTTAAAGCAGGCCAGGGAGAAATTGCCAAATATTTACGCCATAAAGCATCATATTTATTTAATTCCATTTCCCATGGTTTAAATCTCCCAAAAAAATGATAAATTACACAATCTTTTACATCCGTACTTTCTTTCATTACATTAAATTTTTTATCTAAAAATATGATGTCCCCATCCATAACAAGATTTAAAATATCCTGACTCTGTCCTAAAAATCTTTTAGGATCTGCACCTTTAAACATAAAAGCCTTTTCTGTGATTTGTAATCTATTCCAGTTATGAACGTTAACAAACATCATGCCATCATTAAAATATTTATCGTTTTTTAATTTTAAAAACTTGGTTCTATATTCAACAGCCTCTGGTAAATCTGATACCGCAGCAAATGCCTTGTCTTCAAAATCAATATCATTCAGCTGCCATAAATCTCCTAAACAAACCATATCGGCATCCATATATAAAAAGCACTTAATATCTTTTAAAATTTTAGGCATAATCAGCCGTAAATATGTTACTCTTGAAAATCTTTTTACTTTAATATGAAAACCATCAAGAATATTCATATCAATAACATAGATACATAATTTTATATTATATTTTTCTGCTATTGATTTTAACTTTTCAGCACTTTCTTGCTTATATGCATCAGTAAAAATATAGAATGTAAAATTTTTATCTTTATTATTTTCTAGAACTGAAATTATAGCAACTGCTGCTTGACGGAAATACGCATCATTCACATTAAATGCAATGTGCATAGACCGCCTTGTGTCTATATTTGAATTAAATTCCAGCTTATCTTTTATAACTATAGTATTAGTATCCAAGTTTTTCATAAACATTCCCCTGCATTTTATGTTTTATTATATATTATATATAAATGTTATTAATTTAATCTAAATTTATCTCATTTCCCTTTACCACACGCCAGGCAGTTATTTTTTTAGCAGCGTATGCACGTTTTTTAATATCATCAGGTGCTTTGGCATTTAAATCATAAATTTTATCTTCCCATGCGTAAAATTTATGATTGAATACCGGATTACCGTTATTAAACAAGCTTGGTAAAATACTGCTGTACTGCATGTTCGGTTTGCCTACTATTTCTGCCAGCGTTGGTAAAATCTGCATGGCACAGCCGGTAGCATCATCAGGCAGCCAGTCTTTTTGCACGCCCTGCCCGTAAATAATACAAGGTATAGCAGAATACGTTTTATCGTCAACGTCTTTACTGAAAGTAAAGCGTTCCGCATGATCGCCGGTTACTACAAACAAGGTATCCGGTTTTAATTTTTCTGTGCTGCGAACAAATCTTCCCATTGCCATATCAGCATACCAAATATGCCCAAGTTCAATTATTTTTTCATTGTCAGCATCAATATCATCCGGCAGGTTTTGCAAAACTTTATTTTTGTCAAAACCTTCTTTTCCTACATCAATAGTATAAGGCGGATGATTGCTGGTTGTCAAAATAATATGAAATGTTTTCTGTGCAGGATGCCCTTCAATATACTGATATACATGTTCAAACAATGTTTTATCCGGGCAGCCCCAGGAGTTGCCGCCGCTGTATTTAAAAGCACTGGCGCAATAACACTCATCAAAATTTTGTGCAAGCACATAGTTTTTAATATCGCGCCACGAAGGCATACCCCCATACCAAAATACCGTTCTGTACCCGGCATCTTTCATAATTTTTCCAATACCAGTGGCATACTGGCTTTTATAGCTTTCGGGCATACTTTCTTCTGTAATGCCTGCCTCGGCAAGGCCTGTTACAAAGCCGTTAACTGTCGGCATAGTGCCGCTGCCATGTGCAAGCATAAGCACCGTTGTACAACTTTTATCACTGTTTACCATGCGCAGGGCTTCATCAGTAAGCCCCATGGGCTGATATTTTGGCAGCATGGGCCACAGGGCATAGCTTTCGCCTAAAATTACAATTACATTTTCCGGCTGATGCGCAAGTTTAGGCTCATCAACCGTTCTGATAAAAGCGTCTTCAATATTATCTGCCTGCGGATTGCCACCGAGAACCGTGATTTCTTTGCGAAGTTCTTCAGCAGTTATATTAACATCCGTTATTTTCTGCTGCTCTTTATATGTTTTGTAAACGCGGTAAAAAGCCTGCCCGTCATCGAGAATTGCTTCGTTTAAAAAATCTGATTTCAAACGCTCCGCACTTTCAAAGTTAATTGAATTGGCATAATTAAAGGCTCCGCTGTAACGTACAAATACAAAAAATATTGGCAGCACAATTACTACACGAACTATGGCAAAAAACAGCTGTCTGCTGTTTGTAATTTTTGCCAGGCGTGTTTTTATGTTTAAAAATTTCAGTAAAAGCCATATTAAAATACCAGTCAGCAAAAATGCCAGCGGCAAACGCCACAATAAACCATATTCATTAATTGCCGTATCTAAAATGGCACCCCAGTCATCATGGGCACCGTTTATAAGCATAATATTAAAGCCGGAATTAAAAATTTCATAATACGGTATGGCTGCACAAAAAGCAATGCTGAATACAGCAGTCATTAACGCCGACCATATTTTGCGTATTGTTTCTGCAGGCCATTTCAGCCAGCCTATCTGCGGCAGCGTAGCAAAAACTCCGCCGATGAGCACTATCATTCCCGTTGTTTTCAGGCTGAGCCTGAAGCCGTACCACTGGCACAATAAAATATCCTGCATAGTACAGTCACTTAAATAAGTATTAAAAATACCTATAAAAATTAATCTGAAAACACTAAACAGGATAGTAAAATACAAAAATATTTTTAAATCTTGCTGTAAATTATGCCAAAAAATTTGAAAACGCTGCATTTTTAAGCCTCTTATTTTTTATTTTTCAACATTTTCTCTGCCGCTTCGATAACCTGCGCTACGGTAAGGCGCGTCATGCACTGCATATCATCGCATTTGTGCTTCATGCCGCCCGCACAGCCAAGGCACGGCGGCTGGGCAGTTACAATAACAGCATCTTTGGTATAAGGGCCATACAGCTTTGGGTTGCTCGGTCCGTACATGGCTACAATGGGTACCTTCTGGCTGATGGCAACATGCATTGGCCCGCTGTCGTTAGTAATAATAAGGCTGCATCTGCGCATGGCTGCTGCCAGCCCGCCGATGCCGAACGCACCTGTTGCAATAACAGGCACAGTTTTCATATGGCTTACTGCCTCCTGCACCATTTCTTCATCCATGGCACCGCCAAAGTACACAACTTTATAGCCATTATTTGCAAAATGGTCGGCAACTTCGGCAAAACGTTCCGGTGCCCAGCGCTTGGTAACAACCGCGCTGCCTATATTAAAGCCTATCAGTTTATCTTTATGCGTTACGCCGTGAGCCTGCCAGAAATCTGCCGCTTCTTTAACATGGCGTTCACCCGGAAAAATTTCCAGCCCATTATTCGTTAAATCTTTAACGCCAAGCTGCTTCAGCACATCAAGATACATATCCGCCGCGTGCATAGTACGGTCAAGCGGCGTAAACACATCCCAGCGCCATTTAAAAATAGTATGAGTTGTGCCGGTACGCAGTTTAACACTGGTCAGCGCATCAATAAAAGAACATCTTTCGTTAGGATGCAGGTTTATCAAAACGTCAAATTTATGCTTGCTTAAATGGCGCGCACAGGCAATTAATGCCAGGATACTGTTGTCGCGCCCTTTTTTGTCGATTGTAATTACTTCGTCAAGATAGGGATTGAAAAGCACTACGTCTTTTAACTTTTCATCCACCAGCATGGCAATATGGCTGTCCGGCGCAGCCTTGCGCAGCGCATGAATAAACGGCGTCGTCAGCGTTAAATCGCCAAGATGCATTAAAAAGGTAACCAGTATTTTTTTGCCGTTAAGTTCAACCATTTGTTTCACCACGTTTTTTTATATAATGCCCGTACACCATTTCCGGTATAATATCGTACATGCAGTGCCAGTCGCTGCAATGTTTTTTTAAGCAGCCTGCACATTTGGCCGGGCTGATAATTACTGTACTGTTTTTGCTGCCGTATGGGCCTGTGCGGTCTGCCTTGGTAGGCCCGTACATGGCTATAAGCGGCTTTTTAAGCGCCGCTGCAAAATGGAGCGGTCCTGTATCGCCGCTGATATAAAACACGCTGCCTTTAATCAGCGCTGCCAGTTCGCGCAGCGAGGTTTGCCCGATTAAATTAATCAGCTTGTCTGATGGGCAGCCTTTGACGATTTCTTCGCCCTTCGGTGCGTCATCCGGCCCGCCTGCCAGCACTACGCTTGCGCCGCCTTTAATAATCATCTGCGCCAGCTTGGCGTAATTTCCCGGCGGCCACACTTTGGTTTCCCAGCGCGCACCGGGCACCATTACAACGTATTCGCCGCGCAGGCCTTTATTTTTAAGTTTTTCCGCCACGGCTTTGCTTTCTTTGGTCAAGTCCGGCAGCGGAAAATGTATTTCATTTACCTCTGCGCCAAGATAACGCGCAACATCAAGATAACGCTCGATAACATGGTCTTTGCTGTGACTGCCGCAGATTGGGCGGCTGACGAACCTGCTGCCCTCGCGCATTTCGCAGTAGCCTATGCGGCTTTTGCAGCCGCTTATTGCCGCCAGCACGGCACTTTTAAACAGCCCCTGCAAATCAATCACCAAATCAAAGTGTTTGGAGTGCAGCAGAGCGCGCATTTCCCTGAAATAATGCAGCTTATCGCAAAGGCCCATTTTATTAAATTTTACCTTATCAAAATAAATAACTTCGTCAATAACGGGCGGGTCAGGCAAAAAGCCTGCAAACTGCGGGTGCACCAGCCACGTTATTTTTGCTTTTGGGTAACGCCTGCGCAGCGCGTTCGCAAACGGCAGCGAGTGCAGTATGTCACCAAGCGAGCTCATTTTAATAAGTAAAATATTTTTATATTCCATCTCACGCTATCTCTTTAACAAAATCAAGTAAACTGCCGCCTTCAAACAGGTATCCTTTAATGCCTGCAGCTTCTGCGGATTCCACATCACGCGGCTTGTCGCCGATTAAAAAGGCAGTATCCTTATCAATATCGTATTCTTCAAAAGCACGCAGAATCAAGCCCGGCTTGGGTTTGCGGCAATCGCACTCCACGGCAAACTCCGCCACTGCGCCGCCGGGAAGATGCGGGCAGTAATAAAATTTTTCTATTTTCCCGCCTGCTTCTGCAATCTGCTGCGCCATATAGTCATGCAGCTTCTGCATGTCACTAACTGTATAATACCCGCGGGCTATGCCGCTCTGGTTGGTAACAACAAAAATTGTGTAACCTTTTTGGGTAAGATAGGCCAACGCTTCTTTAGCACCGTCAATCCACTCCAGGTCTTCAATTTTATATAAGTAAGATTTATCAACGTTTAAAACGCCGTCGCGGTCAAAAAATGCAGCCTTAAGCTTCATATTGATAATACCCGCCGGTCTTGTCCAAAAGTGCGCAGTATTCGGCTACTGCTTCGTCAATATCGGTAAAGCCGCCGTCGTAGCCAGCTTCCAGAAGTTTCGTGGTATCTGCCTGCGTATAGCTCTGGTATTTGCCGCGCAAAACATCCGGGAACGGAATGTATTCCAGCGTACCGCTGCCGAAATGTTTAAGCACGCCTTTGGCAAGCGTATTGAAGGTGTGCGCATGGCCGGTACCGCAGTTGTAAACGCCGCTCAGTTCCGGATGATCCCAGAAGAAGAAGTTTACTTTTACAACGTCCTTTACATAAATGAAGTCACGTGTTTGTTCGCCGTTGCCGTAGCCGTCGATGCCTTCAAACAGTTTAACCTTGCCTTCGGCTTTCCACTGGTTGTACATCTGAAATACCATGGACGCCATTTTACCTTTGTGGTTTTCCTGCGGGCCGTAAACGTTAAAGTAACGCAGGCCAACAAGCTGGCTGCCGGTTTTGCCAAAATAACGGCGGGCATAGTTATCAAAGAACAGTTTGGAAAACGCGTATACGTTCAGCGCTTCCTCGCATTCCGGTTTTTCGGTAAAGCCGTGCGCACCGCTGCCGTAGGTAGAAGCGGAAGAAGCGTAAATCATCTGAATTTTTCTGTCTGCTGCAAAGTGCATCAGGTTTTTGGTATATTCAAAGTTGTTCTGCATCATGTATTTGCCGTTGTATTCCATGGTATCGCTGCATGCGCCCTCGTGGAAAATAACGTCAATTTTTTCATGGTTGAATTTGCCTGCTTTCAGTGCTTCGGCAAAATCAATTTTATCCATATAATCCAAAGCCTTTAAGCCCTGAATGTTTTTAAATTTTACCATGTTGGTAAGGTTATCAACGATAAGAATATCATCGCGTCCGCGTTCGTTAAGCCCTTTAACAATGTTGCTGCCAATAAAGCCGGCACCGCCGGTTACAATAATCATAATTTGCCCTCCTTTACAAGCTGCGCTACTTTTTCCAATAACCCGGTTGTGGAATAACCGTCCTCAAATTTTATAATTTGTACTTCACCGGCGTATTCGCGTCCGGCTACTTCTTCAGGTTTATAATCGCCGCCCTTAACCAAAATATCGGGACGGATTTTTTTTACAAGTTCTGTTGGCGTATCTTCGTCAAACAGCACAACAGCATCAACGCAGGCCAAAGCCGCCAGCACGCGTGCAC
>OJNQ01000676.1_pt1 | contig 26104 bp, 30 predicted proteins | sample 1597621 | NCBI WGS metagenome assembly OJNQ01 (sample SAMEA2452137, study PRJEB22498) | human gut metagenome | reverse complement strand
ATTATTGTAACAAAAACATCAAAGATGTGTATCACGAATTGTTTGATGAAGCACTCAAAAGATACAACGCCAAGCAGACACGAGCCGACAGAAAAATAGAAAATTACTATGAAAAAATCAGAAATTCCAAGCAAGAAAAACCGTTTCACGAGTTGATTTTGCAAATTGGCGACAAAGAAAATATGAGTGCCGAAAGCGAAAACGGACAACTTGCAATAGAGATTTTGGACAAATATTTTCAAGGCTTTCAAGAACGCAATCCTAACCTAAAAGTGTTTTCGGCTCACTTGCACGCAGACGAGGCAACGCCACATTTGCACATTGATTTTGTTCCGTTCACAACTGGCAGCAACCGTGGACTTGACACGAGAGTATCACTTAAACAAGCGTTAGCCGCACAAGGTTTCAAAGGCGGAACTCGTGGCGATACCGAGTGGAACCAATGGGTGAGTGCAGAAAAATCCGCACTCTCATTCGTTATGGAACGACACGGAATTGAGTGGGAACACAAAGGTACGCACGAAAAACATTTGTCTGTTCTTGATTACAAAAAGCAAGAAAGAGCGGCTGAACTTGAAAAATTAGGTGCCGAAATTGAGAAAAAACAGACCGAATTTAACGCCATGTCCGACAGAATATTGAATTATGACGAGGGTCTGGAACGCCTGCAAACGGTGGATGAAATGCTCGATAACGCACCCGAATATCAACTGTCCGAACCGCAGGGCTTTATGACTGCAAAAGCGTATAAAACTAAAATTGCAGAGCCGCTTATTCAAAAGTTGAAAGCATTGGTTAAGACTGCATTAGCTCGTTGTTTTGAGGGTTGGGACAATTACCACAGGCTAAATATTACAAATGGCAACCTATATCGTGAGAACGAAATGTTATCGAAAATAAACAGCAAGCTGAAAAATGAAAACGAAAATCTACGTTCAGAGGTCAAAGATTACAAGCTTTTGCGCAAAGTTTTCGGGCATAAGCAAGTTGATGAGTTGCTTGAACATGCAAAAAATATCAAAGGTCACAGGCGTGAAAATCCACGCTCAAGATAAATAAATTTTTGGAGGTAAAACAAAATGGTAATCACAATTTTTGAACAAACAGGCGGTACTTATACGCAGGTGGGCGACTATATGTTGCCCGATTTATTACCGGCGGAAGAAGAAAAGGAAGCGAATATCGGCATTTGGGGAATGAGGCATAAACGATATTTGAAGCAAAATCATAAGGTGCGTTACTACAATTTGCTGACAAGCGGTAAGCTAAATTCATATCTTGCAGATATTGCACAGCAGGCTCAAGACCTTTTTCTCTGGCTGGTAAAAGAACTTGCCGAAAAAGAAAATGTTAACGAAGAACTCAAGGCTGAAAATCTAATGCTTTGGGTACAGAAAATGAATAATATTCGTAATAGAGCGATAGAGGTCGTGAATACAAAACTTATTTTTACGGTATAAACACAAAGACGGCAAGGAGAGATACCTTCCCTTGCCGTCAATAATTATTTCCTATTTGCCCAAAAAGTGAGATACATTTGAGCGACCGATTCAAGCAACACAAACAATATATGTAAAATAATAAAAATACAAATAGATGTGATAAATTTTAGTGATACAATCGGCAAAATATTTTGCATAAGAGAAATCGCTATAAGTCCCACCAAGTATATAATTTCTACAATAACATTGTAAGCTATATTAGAAAGCAATATCTGAAATAGAGACAGTTGCTTTCCGTCAACTGGCTTATATTGTTTCTTGTTTGAGTCAGTTTCTTTCAAGCATTGTATATTTTTATTGTCCGCAGATACTAAAATCGTAATGATTGCTATGGAAAAAGAAATTAGAATTGCTACAATATTTATTTGTGTATCTATAAATTCAGAAAAGGTTAATAGAATTTTTTCTGAATTGCCAATATTGGAAAATATAGCAAATAGTAATGATACTATTGCAATTATAAGCGGAATAATAAACTTGTTATAGAGCTTCTTTCTTGATGCGAAGTAGTCTTTAATTGGAACAAATATTATATTTTTCATTTTTTGTTCCTCATTTCCTCTATAAACTCCTGTGCTTTTACAAAAAAATCAACACTATTTACTTCATTCGTTACAATTTCTGAACAAACTGATAAGTAATGTTTCATTTTCATAAGGTCTGTATCGACTTCAAACTGCCCGGACGCCTTTGTTCCTTTAACCGAAATCTTCTTTATCCTATTGTTACTTTGCAAATCATCATAATATGCTTTAATAAGGTTATCTGGGAATTTTTTAACTCCTTTAGGTCGTTTAATCCAAATTTCAACTTCATCATCTATTTCATCTCGATTAGCAAATTGCATAAAATCATCTTTTATAACATCTTTGCTGACCGTTAATTTAAGTGCGGATGTCGTTTTGGCGTCTTTTAGTGATGCTATAAAATCATCTCCTGGCATAATTTCGTATGACAGCTCATAATGGTATTTATCATCACTATCCTCATTATAATTTTCAAATTGAGTGTTTAGATAGTCAATAATACAATTTATTGATATTCCATAGTGATTGCTTTCGTGAACGGCAAGAAAGCGATGCTGCCCTTTTGTAAGACGTACACATAAATGTGTTTTTTCTTCATCTCCGTCTTTTTGACGTTTGCGTGTGCCGAGTTCTGTCATTGTTTCGGTATCAATTTCGTTTCTAACGTGATTATATTTTGCTGACTTAAAAATCACATTATAATTTCCGTTTTTCAAATCTTCAAACGAATCAAGCCACACAACTTTTTCAGAACTTGTAATATCTTTTTTTCTGTCGTTTAGACTTTTTTGAGTAATATAAGACAGTAAAGCTGAAAATGCAGCGACTATTTGTTGTATATCATAAACAGAAGAGTCGTTGCTATCTTTTTGCTTTGATATAGCAAGATAATAAAAGTAAATTGGAACATTTTTCTTTTGTTCTTGGCTATTCATTTTTAATTCCCCCCCTCATAACACATCAGACAACAACTTCCAACTATCGCTTTTAATATCATCGGAATATGTTTCCGTACAAATACAAAGTTCACCACTTTGTTTATCTTGTCTGACTATGCCACCAAATAGATTATACTTATCGGTATAATTTTTTAATACGCCAAATTTTTTAGCTGTATATTTATCAATATCTTCACTATCACCAGATTTCGTAAATCCGCCTTTTGTTTCGATTATCCATACCTTGCCATCGGTTGTTCCAATAATATAATCGGGATAAAACGATTTTTGTTTTCCGAAGTTATCCGTATAAACAATAGAAAAATATTCAATTCCTTTGTCTCCGTTTTTATAAAACCATTGAATATTTTTACTGCTTTCACAATATCGTTCAAAAAGTTTTTCCGGCAAAGAGCGATTTTCCGCAGAAGAAAGATATCCTTTATACACATTTTTTGTAAATTCTGTTTGCGATTTTGATGTCCCATCATAGGTGAAAATCATTTCCAACGGAAATCCAATTGGTTTTTCTGTTGTTTTTGGAATTGACAAGGTTAGTTGCAGTGTTTCATCTGCCATAGCGTCACGAACATCTTCAACCAGTAAGCGTTCATTATTGATTATAAATGAATATAATTCCCTTGTTTCAACTTTTAGAATTTTAGAATCGCAGCGCAATCCGTTAAGGAATAATTTGCGCATAATTGTGTTGGTACTATTGTAATCCAAATTCACTTTATATCCTATTTCCGCAACACAATGATGATATTCTTTGCCGTGCTTATGTGTATTTAACGGCTCGTGTATAGAAATATCATTTAATCCGGTTATATTTTCTTTTGATAGAGTGTTCACTGAACCTGACTTTGTAAAATCGATAATATCCTCAGAGAAAGAATAACCGTGTGCCTCTAACAATGTTCTGTTTTTGACCGTATCATTTGTAATATGATATTTCTTTTCAAAATACTGGTGTATTACTTTTAGTGATAGTTTTGCATCACGTGGATATGGTATATCTGTCTTGTATTCACTGATGATTGTAAATGAACGATGCTCCGGCTTTAAAAACACCTTGTATGCGTCAAGAGCACCTTTTCCCAAACTCAGTTTTACACTCTCTGTAAATTTTTCATCTAATGTGTACAAATAGCAACTATCAAGCAAGTCATTTTCATAATGCTTTGCTTCAGGCATACGGCGAATGCGTCCGATTGTCTGAATCTCAAAAGTCTCACTCATATTATCACGAAGTTTAACAAGGATCTGTGCTCTAGGACAATCCCATCCGGTTGCGACCGCTTGCTTAATAATAACTGCAATAGGCTCTGCATTGGGTTCTTCTATATCTTCGAGATTTTGCTTCTTGTCAGAAAGCCATACGGCAAGTAAATTGTTTTCGTAAGTAATACCTTTACTCTCAAAATATTCCTCAACTCTATCGAGTAAGGCGTCAGACTTATTCGGAATTTGTACGATGATAAGCGGATTGATTTCTGCTTTTTGTTTTGCATATTCAGAGCACAATTCACGTTGTTTGTTTATTGCTTTATCTAGTAAATATGTAATTTGATCATCAACATTTATATGCTGCTCAAAGTTTTCGTTAATAATAAGTAACTTTTTAATTAACCCTTCCGCTATAACATCTTCTTCGGGAATATCAATCAAAATAGCGTTTTTATAGTTTTTAGGCGTAGCAGAGCAGCGAATAATCTTATCTGAACGAAAAAGTTCAATAATATCATCTGCTTTAATTGTGTCGTTTTGATGAGACTCATCGACAATAATTTTAAAGGTTAAACCATCATCAAGTGCATTTCGTATATGTTCTATAAAATTAGTGCGTTCGCTGTCTTTTAATGCATTATTGCCTTTCTTGGTCAATTTTTCCCAGTTAATAAAGCAGGCATCATTTTCTTCAAAGCCGGAAGTCATAATATCTGATAGCAATTTTGTTTGGCTTCCGTGGATATATCTATCCATTTTTTCTTTACTTTGTTCCTCAAGGTTGCCCTTGCCGGGAGTAAGCCAAATAAACACAGTTTTATGATTGCTTTTAAAATACTCATCCATAAAACTCGTTAGAATAATAGTTTTTCCGCTGCCCGTACAACTTTTGAGTATAATATCTCTGTTGGGTTGTTCCATTGCATCAGTTAAGTCAGAAATAGCCTTTATCTGAAAATTTGCAAGGGTAATATTCATTTTTTAGCCCTCCAATTCCTTGTAATAGTAATCTGGGATAATATTTATTGAAATCTTTCTGTTTTTCAATATCTGTGCCTGTTGTGAATCCATTAAAATGTCGTGACCTAAGTACAACTTTTGATATTTGGTATTGTTTTCAAGCTGAGAAATAAAGTCATCGAGTTCTTCCTCAGTAAGCACGATTCCGATTTTATCGTTGCCCGTGAAATTCACGCCGTTTTCAAGTTCAACAAGTTCACGAATATGCAAAAGCAATTCGTCGGCATATTCATAATACATACGGTCTGTAATCGGAATATAATCCACCTTATAGTATTTCAAACTTGCCGCATAATTTTCTTTGTCGATGACACGCTTAATGCGCTCGTATGTCACATCACGGCAAATATTGTTTTCGTTGTTGGTGCAAAGAATGAAACGACGGTTTCCACCGTCCTCGGCGTTCAGTTTCATAACAGCGTGTCCTGTTGTACCACTACCTGCGAAAAAGTCGAGAATTATATCATTAGGGTTTGTTCCAATCTGCAAGCATTTTTTTAGTAAAAATAAAGGTTTTGGGAACGGAAAACGCTCTGCAAGACCGAGTTCACCAAGTTCAACAGTACCTTTTTCAGTAATCACATCCGTTTCAACCCATATTGATTTTGCCTTATAAGTTGTTTTACGATATTTTTCGTATATGTTAAATTTGCCATCTCTTTTAGCTCGTGCAACAACATTACTCATTTGTGTATCAGAATTTACATTTTCGCTGAATAATTTTGTTCCCCAACGCCAACAACTCTCCAAACCGGTTGAATTATAAGGGAAAACTTCTATGTAATAGTTATCGGTTTGAGTTAGTGAAACAGGGCAAAAGCCATCCTTATCAATAATTGAAGGATTTACATATATCGGATAAAACAAATTCGGACGGTTGTGCTTGCCAAATTTGGGATTACGATTTCTTAACTCTCTTACATTATATGCACTAATTCCGTCAAGCAGATTAAGGTCATTATCCTCATCGGTTTTGTCAATCTCGTTAAATTCTGCTTCTGGAGAGCGTGTGTATATGAGCAAATATTCGTGCGTTTTTGCGATTTGCTTATAAGTTTGACCCCTCTTGTTTGACTGAATAATAACTTGAGAGAAAAAGTTTTCTTCTTTAAATATTTCGTCACACAACAGTTTTAAGTCCGACTGCTCGTTATCATCTATTGAAATGAAAAGAATACCGTCGTCCCTTAACAAATTACGAGCAATTTTCAGTCTTGCTCTCATAAAAGAAAGCCATTTGCTATGTCTAAATGTATCGGTAGCATCCACTCTTGTATCATCATACGAAAAATCCTTATTTGCAGTATTATACGGTGGATCTATATAAATCATTTTTATTTTCCCCTTGTGCGTCTTTTCCAGCAATTTCAGCGAAGCGAGGTTGTCCCCCTCAATAAGAAAATTCATCTGTCCGCCGTTATCGATGAAAAGATCTCTGTTCTCGGTCAAAACCGGAGTATGAGTATCAAGCACCTCGTCAATATCCTCACGGTGTTCCTCAAAAACCAGCCCATATTTCTTGCCGTTCACATCCTTTTCTAAATCGGAAAGATAAGAAAGCAGATTGCCTGTGTTTTCGTCCTGCGGCGCATTGGATATAAAAGTGCGAATTTCCTTGATTTTAGCAAGTAAATCCTCACGCTTTTGCTTTGATATGTTAGTGCTCATTTTATTCCTCCGTATTTTTCTGCTCTTTTGGTATAATATTAGCCATTGAATTTAACAAAGTATTATATGCCTGCTGAGATGCTGCTTGCTCTTGCCATTTTTCGACCATACCCTGTGGAATATATGGATTTTGTATTGTTTCCCAGGTGATTTCTTTTTTATACCCGATATTATTAGCAATTTCTTCCAAAAGTTTATACATCAGATTTTTTCTTTTATTTGCCATTAAATCTGATTGCTCTGTTGAAGAATATGCTTCATAAAGTTCTTTCCAGGCAGCACGTACAGCTTTATCTTTTGCGAAAACGACATCAATAAGATTAAGAGCGTGAACGCTATCAACTGTCCAGCCATATATTCGTGAAGTCATAAGCACCTTGAAGATATGCATTTTGTCTTTTCTTATTTCTGCTCTATTTTGTAAATGTTGTCCAACTATAACAGCAACTACAGGAATTATAAATATAGCTATTAAATTCAAAATATCTTTAAGCTCCATTTTTTGTTCTCCTATCACATCCACCTGCCATCAGAGGCAGTCCATTTTTCTTCAAATTCTTTATTTTCAACCGCCGCTATAAACGGCTCTATCAAAAACTCTTTGATGGTTTTTAACACTGTGTTAAAATCATCGGTTTTAGCATCTATCTTCCTGCAAAATGCTTTCCATTTCTTTTGCATTGCATCATTTTCGGCAAAAGCCATAACCTGCTCAAATTGTTCTATCGTAAAGGCGTGTCCACGGTTTTCAAAAGTCTTTTTAAGTGCTTTTGTCAGCGTTGCACCGTCAAAATCAAACTTATTGGCAAGATAATAAATATCATAATAATCTTTCATTCGGCTTGAAAATTCCATTAAATCAAGAATTGCATCAAGCTTTTCGGCAATTGTCGTTTCCAGCGAATATGTATTTACCGTGGGAGAAGTGAAATCGTCAAGCTGTGCAGGAATTTTTCGCTTTTCTTGCTTTGGGACAATTACATCGCCAACGCCGAAATCAATGCTGAAAGGCGTTCTTGTATTCTTGATATGTGCAACAAGCGATGCACCGATACCGGCGTATTTCTTTGCAACAGCAATAGGAGCAACATCTGTTATCTCAAAAGTGATAAAATCGTTTTCGGTCGGTGTTGCAATAATTTCTTCAAGCACAACTCGCAGTTGTTCAGGAGTGTTCGGCATTTGTTTAAGCAAAAAATCAACATCGACCGTTACTCTGCTGTCAAATTCGGTAAGCGAATAGATAAACAATCCGCCTTTGAGAACAAAATTTTCTGCGTATTTTGATTTTTCGAGTCTACGCAAAAATTCTTCCTGACAAAAGAGTTGTAAGCAAAGTTGATAACTTCTTCCACTTGTCTGCGCCTTATTCTTTAATCGAGTAAGCACAGACGCTGCAATATCAACCATTCAGCAACACCTCCATCAGTTCGGTAACTTTTTTATACACACGCAATTTTTGGGAATAAGCAGAAAGATTATTCAGATTCTTTTTGTCATCTTTTACATAAGCGTTAATGGCCTTGTTAAAAATTTCGTTATCTAATCTTGAACGATATTTGAAACAATCACATATTGTTCGCTCACGGTCATATACAGGCAGCTCAACCCCATTGAAGTTATCGGTGGTTTTCCCAAGTTCATACAACTCAGGTTGCATATAATAAGGTTGAATAGCAAGCGAATCAACTTTTAGCTTAGTCCTTGACATTGAACGAGGCACAGCTATTGACCATTTTCGTGGTGCAAAGTCGCTGTAACCATAGTGAAACAACGCAGATTCAACACAAACTATTCCTTTTGGGATGAGTGTTGCAAGCAATTGTTCTTCTGAAGAAACACCTTGTTCGGCAAGCTGATAGTATCCGTGTCGTACACGATTAAGAAAGCCTGCGTTACACAGGTTTACGACATCAACAGCTCTGATTCCGGCAGCAACAAAGTCGGCAGATTTTGCAATGCCATTATTGTCTACAACCACTTCTTTTGCTCGCTCTTGAAGATTCACTCATTCACCCTCTTTCTTAAATAAAATTCACGCACAGCGAATACGTAATTGTGTTCTGATTTTATTATACCTGAGACAACTAAAAAAATCAATTAAAATTTACGCACATTTTTTGAAATGTGTGCGTAAAATTAAATTACATCTTGTAAAACAAAAAGAAATCAAGTATAATATAAATTGAAAACCAATCCGGTTGCGATTATTCTTTTCTTGCAACCATCGGTTTTATCGCACCTGATAAGAAAATGATAAATTCTCGTCATACAGGTATGATAATATGGATTATCAAAATACTGCGAAGACTACACGATACATTTTATAAACAAAATGCGTTAAGTTTAGCCTTTCGGCAACGAGTGGGAGTAACGCCGCTATCTCGATAAACGCCATATTTATAAGGCATTCGGGAGTTTTGCAACCCAAAATGGCAACATTTTGGCAACAATAAAATATTCACAAAAGATTAAGAGCTATCAGACATCAAGTCTGATAGCTCTTTTTGTTTTGTGTTTATGTAATCACATAATAGTCAGGATCTAAAATAAACTCGCTATCGGTTATATCAAGCCAATTTTGGCAAATTACGACTAGTTTGTATATTTTTTCGGCTAATGATTTAATATTGCTTGGTTTGATAGATAAGCAAATTCTTAATGAAGGGGCATTGTCCGTTGGATAGTGAGTTGTATTAATTACTTTGCCACCATCAGTATCTACATAACGTTTACCATCTTTAGTGGTAGTTTCTAAAACAAGAAATGAATTGTTTGGATTGTTGGGATTTATTGCTTTTGCACTAATTGCTGCAAGATAATCATATTCTGATGAATCAATTTTTTCGAATGGATAGGTTTTATTTCTTTTGGAAATGAACCAGTTATATTCTCGTATCCAATCGATTAACTCTAACACCGTATAGCTCCACTCTTTTGGAAAATAGGAAGATGAAAACAAGTCTTTTAATATATCTTGAAGGTTAGTGTTTTCTATATCAAAATCGTTTAGCACAATAAATGCCGGAAAATGAATGTCCGTAATATGCTTCTCAATTTCTTTTGTGGAGCATTTAAGTAAAGGCGAAACGTGTGCCAATCCTTCGCTTAACGATATAGTGCCATAAACCAAATTAGCTATAGGTTTAACAATACCTAATATAGATCTATCGATTTTACCTTTCATATAATCATTTAACGGATTAAACAATTGACCTTTTACATATAGATCGGAAATATTTGTTCCCAAAATTTTGCTTACTCGTGAAAGTTCATTTTTTCGATTAGGATAAAAAGGAGTTACTCTTTTTTGACGTAAATCAAATGGTAAATCCTCAACATAACCAGTATCCCCGTCAAATAGGCAAACAATCCTATCCCAACCAAGTTTGCTTGCGGCATATCCCAATTCAACTAAAACATTAGGATTTGGCATTTTGCGTCCTTCAGCATTTGAATTAACAATACTTACATCGCAAACAAATAAAACACTTTTGTCTATTTTATCAAATATTGTTGTAGTGATGTCAGGACTTCCATTAATCCCTTTTGTATCTCGGTCGTAGTTCATATATATATCTGCATCTTTTTCTAAGTCGGTCAACGCTTTTTTTAAACATTTTTCGATAAAATATCTATGAGCGTTACTATCCAAATCGTTTTGCCACGAGTAAAAAATTGAACGAGCCATAATATCATCTCCGTCAATTTAGCCATTTATGGCGTTGTTTGAAAGTTACTAATATCTCAATTATTGCCGAGTTCCTATATTATTCAACTATTCTTTTGCGAGTGTTGATTAAATTTTTGGATAGTTATAGCGCCAGTAATTATATTTCTCTTTAGTAATTGCACCGTTTTTGTATTTCTCGGCTTGTTTTTTTCACGCAGAGAACATCTCGAACATCGTTATGTAATTTGTACCCATTCCCTTGACCAAATGCAGACACACTTCTCCGTCAAGCTCGGTGATTTTTAGACCGTATAAATCTTCAAGCGATCTGCTAATAAAGCACTAATATTATAACTGAAAATAAAAGGTTTTGCAACTGACAAACTCAAAGGGTATATTTGCAGTCGCAGACTGTAGCGAGCATAGGCAATGTATTGCCGGATAGATAGGGAGTTCCCTATAACCCCTAAAGAAAGGAGAACAAATGAGAAAAAGAAATTTATTAATAAACATCAGAGTGACCGAAAATGAAAAATCAAACATTTGCAGTAAGGCAAAGCGTTCGGGAATATCGTTATCCGAGTATATTCGTAAGTGTGCGTTAGGTCAAAGTGTAAGGTCGGCACCCAACAAATATTTGAAACAGGCTTATCAATCAATTTGTCAAATGAATGACAGCAGGCTTGATAAAATAAAAGAACTTCTGCTCAAGGCGTGTTACGGTGATGACGGATAATGGCTGTAACAAAAATTTGGGCAATCAAGGACAGTCTGTCTCGTGTTGTTGATTATGCCGCCAATCCAAACAAAACAATTTACTCTGATTTGAAAAATGCAATTCATTATGCCGAGAACGGAGAAAAAACAATCAGTGAAGAAGCGTGCTATGTCACAGGCGTAAATTGCAATACCGATACAGTCTATGAAGAAATGAAAAATGTTCAAGTTCATTTTGGTAAGACATCAGGCAATGTTGCCTACCATGCATATCAAAGTTTTAAGACAGGCGAAGTAACACTCGAACAATGTCATAGGCTTGGCGTTGAACTTGCAAAGCAAATGTGGGGCACAGATTATCAAGTGCTTGTGGCAACGCATTTTAATACAGGTACTTATCATAATCATTTTGTAATTAACTCTGTCAATATGTGGAACGGCAAAAAATTTAATTGCAATAAGAAAGCATATTACAAATTCAGAGATTTATCCGATTTGCTTTGTGAGCGTGAGCACTTAACTGTAATTGCAAATCCGCATAATAAAACTCCAAGAACTTTGTATTATGCAGAGAAAAACGGTGGGCCTACAAAATACAATTTAATGCGAGAGGCGATAGACAAAGCGTTAAGTATCAGCTGTTCGCCAAAAGAATTTATCTATGTGCTCAAAAAGCAAGGCTATATTGTTAATCTCAATCCTGATTTGAAATATGCAACAATTCGTTCTGTTAACGACATTCGTAACACACGCCTTTAGCGATTGGGTGAAAAGTATGATAAAGAGCATATTTTTCAAACGCTTAAAGAAAATGACTTTTGGAAAACTGCTCCCGAATTTAACACATTCCAAAAATCAATAAAGCCCAAATATGTTGTTTCAAAGAAAGTTAGGCTCAATGGTTGCTTTGCAAGAACGAGAAAAATAACCGGTCTGAAAGCACTGTATTTGCATTACTGCTATTTGTTGGGATATTTGCCAAAAGCAAAACAGCACAAACCGTTGTCACCCGAAATGAGGGCGGCTTGGAGAAAAATTGACAGGTATTCAAAGGAAATACGATTGATAGATTCTAAAGAATTGACCACGATTTCGGCTGTTAATGAATTTATTTCAGCAACAAACGAGCAAATTGTTTATATTGAAAAGCAACGGCAACGTTGCTACAACAAAATGAGACGTTGCAAATAACCGAGTGTTATGGCAGAACTAAAATCAAAGCGAGATGATTTCACAAAAACTTTGACTTTGTTGCGAAAAGAAGTTAAAGTTGCGACCAATATTTTGGATGACAACTATGAAATCAAACGCAATATGAAAGCTGAAAAAGCAATACAACAAAAACGCTTTATTACAAAGCAAAAGACAAGACATAGGTATGATGACCTATGCAGATAAGGAGAATTTTATGAAAAAGTATATTACAGACGAAAACACGGGCATTAGTTACACGCTTGTAGGTGATGTATATATTCCAAATCTCGTATCAACTGATACGAATTATAAAATCGGCTATTGGGGCAGAAAACATAAGGAATATATTAAACAATATAAACCGGCATTTTATATAACCCTGCTTACTCAATGTGAACTAAATTCATACTTGCATGATGTAGATGTCAGAGCAACTGAAATGTATGATACCCTAGTTAAGAAATTAGCAAAACAAGAAGGCATAACAGAGAAACTCAAAACCGAAAACCAAATGCTTTGGGTGCAACAAATGAACAACATCACAAATCGTGCAAGAGAAATTGTTAGCAAAGAGATTATATTTACTATATAAGCAAAATACGGCAGGGATTTTTATAGGTTTTTTATCAGCCATTTCAGCATTTTTGTATTTATATCTGTCAAATCAGCGTGTTTATCATACTGACTAAAATACGAAATGCAGATTATTTGAATTGAATAAATCACATATGGTAATGCTTGTTTTTCACTATCAGAAAGTTTGTTGATACTGTCATATCCTGCTATAAGATTTTTAAGTATTTCAAGCCACTTGTTTATATCAATATTTGGTTTAGAAAAACATTCCGATAATATTGCAGGTGCACAGTAACAGATGTCAAATATCCTAACATTAACCTCCGTCAAATCAAAATCGATAAAGCCTTTAAACTCCCTATTGTCAAAAATCATATTTGACGGATTAATGTCACGGTGAATAAGTTGTGTAGGTAATTGATTTATGATTTTACCAAAGGTGTTTTTATAATCATCTATAAATTCTTGGGAAAGGTTTTGTATTTTATCTATACTTTCCACACAGTCATTATATATGTTTACCGACTTGAAATCAGCATTATCAAATTCTTTCAATTTATTATGCAGTTTTGCGATATTGATACCGATTGTATAGGCAATACCTGTATCTGCAAATATATCTTCGCATTTAAGCTGTTTACCTTTTATTCGATTTACTATTAAAAAATACAAATCGCCGCATTGCAAATAATCATCACCGTTTTTGAGCTTAACTACATCTGCAAACATAATCGTCTTTTTGATTGATGCAAGATTTGCCGAATATTTTATCACATAATCATTACCGATATAAAACGCATTTTCGTTTTGTTTGCCGGTGTTTTCATTAATGATATTAGTGACCTCGCTATCCTGCAAATCCCAATTGGATAATAGTTTTTTAATTCTTGTTTTTGAAGCCATAATATGTTCCGCCTGCAAAATATTAATCTTATATGGCTTACTGCCGATATAAGATTTGATAAATTCAGAAGGAGAGCAACCAAATTCTCGTTTAAAGGCTTTGTAAAATCCTGCATAGGTATTAAAGCCATAATTCATAGCAACATCAATTTTTGATGCACCACTGCTAATTTCATAAACTGCAAACAATAGTTTTCTGCGGGTTATATGTTTATTTGGCGGCATACCAATATGGATATTAAACAATCTACACAAATGCACATATGAATATCCTGCAAGGTTACATAAATCGTCAACAGTAAATTCTGCAGTTATATTATCGTCTATGTAATCAAGCGCATTTTGAATTATTTCATGAGAATCCATCGCAATCCTCCTTTCAATTTCACTTGCAAGTTTAACAGTATTATATCATATCCTTTTTAAAAAACATTTCCTATTATATCAAAATGCAGCCGATTTCTCGACTGCATATTGATATTTAATTTAAAAATTTTATTGCCACAAAGAAAATTTTCCGGAAATTTTATTTACATCCTCGGATTTACCATATATTATATAACCATAATATTCAATTTGTTCTGATGTTTGCTGCGAAATAGCTTTTGATTGATAATGAGCAAGGTGAGTTTTATAATGTTTTCGCTGAAAGAGTTAACAAATACCTTATGAAAAAGGCTGTTAAAACTGTAAAAGTAGGCTGTAATGTTATTTTAGATTGGGTCTTTTGGACGAAAGCAGGAAGACAGGAAACAACCAAAATTTCAATCAATTCTGCATTGATGTTGAATGGCATTATGTTGATATAGAGCAATTACGATGGGAACAGCTGATAGAAGAACGAAATGTCAAAATTCAAAATGGTAACGGTGGCTATGACTTTTATGTTGATGAAGGTCTATTGAATAAAATGTTGTCAAAATTCGAAGAACCAAAAAGAGAAGAAATGGATATTTGGATTGAGAATAAATAAGTGAATGGGCAGAACTATGATTTTATATCACGGAATCAATATAGCAAATATAAAAATACTTGAACCAAAACAAGCAGACCACGACAGACCTTGTGTGTATATGACTACGTTTGAGATTGTATCTTCATTTTATTTGTGTAATGCAGTTGAGCGACCGTACTATTTGTTTCCTTATGGATTTACAAAAGAGAATATACCAATTTATCACGAACTCTATCCTAATGCTCTCAAAGAAGTTTCGGACGGTGTTGCCGGATAAATATATAAAGTTGAAGCAGATGAAAGCCAAGTTATTCCGTTCAAGAATATTCCTACCGCAAGACTTGCAACAGAACCTATTGAAGTTGCAGATGTAAAGTTTATTGACAATGCCTACGATTATTTTCTTCAAAATGAAAGCAAAGGTTTACTGAAAATCGGAAGATTTGAAGATAAGTCAAAACAGTTGTTAGAAAATTGGTACAATATGATTTATGAATATATCAAAGAGAAAAATATGATGACTACTTCTGATTGTTTATATGCAAAATTTGTACAAGTAAAATTTCCACAGGCTTGGGGAAATATTTGAAAGAGAACTAAAATGATAAGTAAAGAAACATATATGGCAAATCCTTGTGGCACTTCTTCGTTGCCTTTTTGGAAAGAGAAGCAAATTGTTGTACCTGACAATATGCTAATTTTGCACGATAAAGATTTTAACGAAAGCTATTTAATTCAATATAATGACGAGAGATATTTTAGATTAAAACATAATTTGGTAAATGTAAATGAGCTTGTTCTGCCAAACGGTTTTGAGTTATGTGATGCTACATTGTCCGACTTTGCGAAACATATCAACAAATGCTATAAGGGTAGTAAATTAACTGTTGACGAGCTTGAAAGTTATTGCAAAAGAACAGTTTATGCTCAAGAACTATGGATTGCTGTTAAGGATTGTAAAAATAATAAGATTATTGGTACAGGCATTGCTGAATTGGATACAGAAATCGGCGAAGGTATTTTAGAATGGATACAAGTGTCTGAAAAATATCGTGGTAAAGGCATAGGAAGATTTATTGTAAATGAACTATTGCAAAGGATGAAAGGCAAGGTTTCATTTGTTACTGTATCCGGACAAGTTAATAATTCGACAAATCCGGAAGCACTTTACAGAAAATGCGGATTTGAGGGAAATGACATTTGGAATATATTAACCAAAAATAGTGGAGATAAATAATGAAAACAGAAGAATCAAATGGAATAATATTAAGTAAAGAAACAATAAATCGAGTCGCCAAAGAAATCGTTGCTTCCCAATCATTTGATTTTTGTAGTTTTACAGAATCCAAAAATAAAACATCATTAAAAGAGTTCAATTGTATTTATGACAGATTGACACTGCTAATATATGAGCATGATTTTTCAAATGAATCTCAAATATTGTTATACAAAAATATCGCTGAGCTTGCTGAAAAGCAATTTAATAAAGAAGACTTAAAACAACGCAAAGAGTTAATATCATTGTATAATTTTCTTCAATGTAATAGTAAATACACTGGTTACAAATTCAGAAAAGAACTTAGACCTGATTTTATTCTGACAAATGACAAAGAAAAAATCGGAGTTGAAATAACCGAACTGACAACACAGGATGATAAAATCATAGATGCAATCATGAAAGAATGTTCAAATAAAGGTCTTTCCGAAGCTCAAATAAGAGATCAAATAAAAAAGTCGCACGGACGAAAAGTTGAAAATTTTGATTTAGCTATGTTTAATAATAAAATGGCTGTAGGCGTCCTGTAAAAAATATAACAAAAATTAAACAAGTTTTTGTTAGACAAATATTGAAAAAATATAGCAAATACAAAAATTCTATTTGCAATTTTGATGATTTTATTATACTTTGTGATGCAAGGTTTGGCATTGAAATTACATGCACAGGTGATGCTGAAGAGATACTTAATGAAAAGATACTTAATCTAATAAAATGTAATAGTGAAATAAATGGAGTTACAGTATCTATAATTTATATGGATAATAACAGCAATAATATTTGTTGCAGAATATTAAATTCTGATTTTAAAAATTAGATTATGAGGTTAAATAATTATGTCATATCTATTTTGACAAAAATATAAAACTACACGAGAAAAATACTCAAAATAAAACGGAGTTTTGCAATAAGTATATGGACAAAAAATGAGTGCAAAAGGGATGATTTCTGGTTCACTATAAAACCAATGTTTCCACATAACAAAAAATTGGTATAATCAAAAATATTGCAATAATACAGTTGAAGAAAAAATCTTAGTGAGTGTTTCGCAGTTCGGATTTTAATTGAAATAGCATTATGCGCACGCTTATTCATGTTATTTTGAGTAGAAATATGGACAGTTTCAGACATACAAAGTGGATAATAACTACATTGATTATTTGGGCCATTATACACTATATTTATGTTTAAACAAAATTCTAATCAAGCAAACGAAAGAAAATACCTCGGTGTTGTTATACATATCACTAATTTTAATTATTTCACAATAGTCATTTGTGCGTAATTTGTTCTATTTGCAGAAATATTTTGTGACAGTTTATTCATTTTTGGACCTTATGGTATTTAATTATTATTAGAGTTAAAACACATTTGTTATAATGCATAAAATTGATAAATACTATAGCAGCTCAAATTATTATATTTATGGCTTAAGCCTAATTGTCATTTTGCTATTAGGGCTAATAATTATATGGTAGGTTGTCCGGCGTAACGAAGATCTTCTTAGGACATTAGTATGCTTGTTAAAAGCATAGAATTTTATATAATTGAAGTTTTGACAAGTTGTCGTGTACATGATACAATGTATATAGATGCTTTATTAAGCATAGCTTTAAAATTATAAAAAACATGTTTTTGAACGTGACAAGTTTTACAATACAAATAACTTTACTTTTTAAAGAAATTTATGGAAGATCAGATGTTATTATAAATAAAATTGCACCATCAAATTTCGTGAGATTGTATGGCTGTGGTATAAGCCACATAGCCACGAAAAATGCAGACTTTTCTTTATTCGTTTAAATGCAAGTTGTGCTTCATTCTTTGTTTATATAATTTGCGAAGAGTTTTGTTAAATGCTCTGTATTAGTAATCTCTTCTTGGTGACTTATATTTTTTATAAAAATGGTAGGCTGCATTCCACGCTGATTCATGAGAAGCTTCCCAACCTGCATTTTCAGTACACCATTCTTTTCCAGAGCATGATTGTAAACACCAAAAGAATGGTTCAGAAACATCTATATCGTTATTAGAGTTTAGATAGATTTCTATTTTATAAACTGTTTTCATTTGATAAACACACCCTCTTCTATATTATAATCCGTTCAAGGAGGATATATAAATGCTTAAGGAAAAAACATTAAGAGAATTAGAAGCATTGAAAGAACTTGCAGAAAAGCAAGATAATAAAATCAATTTATCTGTGATTTTGATTACGCTTGATAATTTAAAGGATGAGTTGTCTGAGGTATTGGATTACTTTGAACAAAATGGTATAACAATTGTTAATGAGGATGTTGAACCCGATAGTGACATGTCAGACGATTCCTCAAGAGTAATTCCTTTTGATCCGTCAAAAATTGATATTAAGATGGATAAAATTACAATTTCATCGATAATAAGTCGAATTAAAAACGACGAATTAGAATTCGATTCTTCTTTTCAACGAAAGGCGGGTTTATGGAATAAGAAGCAAAAAAGTCAACTGGTTGAGTCAATTTTTTTAAAGATTCCACTACCTGCTTTTTACTTTGATGCTTCAGACGATGATAGGTGGCAAATAATCGATGGCTTACAAAGAATCGCAACTATTAAGGAATATGTTGTAGATCAAAGTTTCGCTCTTACAGGTATGGAATTTTTACAAGATTTAAATGGATGCAAATTTGATCAACTACCAAGAGCACTACAAAGAAGAGTTGAAGAAACTAATTTGAATGCTTATTTAGTAAATCCATCTACTCCTAAAAATGTTAAGTTTAATATTTTCAAAAGGATAAATACAGGCGGTTTGGTATTAACATCTCAGGAAATAAGAAATGCACTATATCAAGGGCAAGCTGCAGAATTTTTGCTTGAAATGTCACAAAGTGCCGAATTTAAAAAAGCAACAGATCACAGCATTAACCCAGAGCGAATGCTTGATAGAGAGTTCTGTTTGCGTTTTGTTTCCTTCACTCAAATTGATCTTGAAAATGAGTATACCTCATTGGATGAATTTTTGAATAAGGGTATGGAATTTTTGTCTCTTGCATCAAGAGACACTTTGGATCAAGTGTATTTAGAGTTCGAATATGTTATGAAGGTTATTTATCAACTTTTTGACAAATTCGCTTTTAGACGCTTAAATACTGAAGAACGCAGAGGTCCTGTCAATAAATCGTTATTTGAAGCATGGTCGTTGGTTTTATTAGAACTAAATGAGGAAGAGATAAATAAACTGAATGAACAAAAATATGTACTTAGGAAATCTTTTGTAAAATTATGTGATGATTATGATTTTCAAAATGCAATTCGTGCTTCTGATAAAACATCCGTTAAGTCGAGAATCAACAAAATTCAAAACATGGTTGATGAGTTGATTGGGGGGAATGATATTAATGATTAATAATCTTAGAATTAAAAATTTTAAATGCTTTGAAAATTTACAGGTTGAATTATCTAATCTAAATGTTTTTGCCGGCATAAATAGCATGGGTAAGTCTAGTGTAATTCAGGCGATGCTCCTTCTAAGACAATCATATGAGATGGGGACATTGGCCAAAGGCTTACACTTGAATGGAGATTTAACACAAATTGGAACTGGTTTTGATTTGATGTATCGAAATAGTGACAAAGATGAAGTATCAATAGAATTAGCGGTAGAAGATGATAATATACTTTGGCAATATAAATATAATAAAGATTCGGATTATCAAGAAATAAGTCAGACTAACATCAATCAAGAAAGGATTGATAAAATTAATATTTTTAGTCCTACGTTTTCTTACATATCAGCGGAAAGAATTGGCCCACAACGATACTACAAACAATCCTACCATGAGATATACGAAAGAAATCAGGTTGGGTTCAGGGGAGAATTATTTGCGGATTATTTAGCAAAACGAGGATTAGAAGACAAAGTAGAAAATAAGAGCGTTCTTTTTGACAAAGAAACTAGTGAACATTTGCTCTATCAAACTGAAAAATGGCTTTCAGTTATTAGTCCGGGAATTCATATTAATCCAAAGCAATATCAAGAGGCAGGTTTGGTTGGAATTGAATACAAAGTTTATGGTTCTGACTATACCCCCGTTAATGTAGGATTTGGCCTTAGTTATGTTGTCCCTATTATTATAAGTTTATTAAAAGCCAAACAGGGAGATCTTGTAATCATTGAGAATCCAGAAGCCCATCTTCATCCCAAAGGACAGCGGAAAATGGGAGAATTAATTGCGAGAGCTTCAGCAGGAGGCGTTCAAGTAATTTTAGAAACTCACAGTGATCACATACTCAATGGTATAAGATTAAGTGTAAAAAAGAGAATTATTTCTAGTAATAATATAAGATTAAATTACTTTTATCAAAAAGTTGTATCTGATTTGGCATTAGGAGAAAGAGTTACTCATCAAAAATGTTCTCCAGTTATTCTTGATGATGGAAGTTTGTCGGATTGGCCTGATGGGTTCTTCGATGAATGGGATAAAGCACTGGATGAGTTATTTTAAGGAAGACATATGTTTTTAACATTAAATGAATTGTCCATCTATAACAATCATATTGATACGGAGTATAGTACAAAAGCACAGATTGAAGAGTTTGTGGTGTTTTGCAGGGATTTGAATACCAAGTCTATTATTGATGAAATCATATTTCCAGAATCATTGTTCTCAATTCCGATTTATAAAAGTTATGGGCTTGCTCAATGGCTGGCTGATGACAATGTTTCTATAAACCATCGACAGTTTTTTAGGCGTTTTCTAGATAAGCACCGTAGATATTATAATAATCAAAGTGTTGATGGGGAGTTTAATGTATCCATAGATGGGAAAGAATATACTGCTGTTGGGTGTGCTTTCGCTTTGGAACATAGCAATATATTGTTGAGTTTACCTACAAACACATTTTGGAAAAACAGAACTATATTTGGAGAGTATTCCTCGTTAGATGAGTATGGCGAAATGCAAACCTCAAGTCGTTTTATAGACAACATTTGGACAAGTATACCACAGGAAGAGATTGTTACAACTTGTAGAAAAGAACTTTCCGCCGATATTACATCTGGACAAGATTTATGGGATAATCGAGAGCAATTATATCCAAACCTTGTTTTTTGTGAAAATATTAAAGATCAATTGTTTGCTGATTCTGAAAAATACCACATAATGGCTGTTATGAAAAAATTAGATCGTTTTCAAGAGTATTTTTTTAGTTGCGGCAATTCTTACGATCCAAGAAAACTAGGGATGAATGCAAGAACAGAATCGGAAACAGTAAAATCTAATGACGAATTAAAAAAACTTAGAAGATTTAAAATGCCAAACGGAAACGAAGAGTATTTTTTTGATCATGTGAGTTTTGCCGGGAAGTATAATGGTGGTAGAATTTATTTTTTGCCAGATAACCCTAACAAAAAATGTTACATCGGATATATTGGGAGACATTTACCCACAAAGAACTACTAAACTATAAAAATCAAGTGTTTTTTACAGCATTATATAAAGCTCTAATATTTTTAATACTTTGAATTGTTGACAAGTTATTTAGTCATAATACAAACTATTTGAAAGACGTACGATTGATAATTGTTGTAATTATGATGTTTTTTTATCATTTTATATTGTAGACCAACATGAGCAAATATTTTTCGTGTTCTATGTAAGTCTTTACACTACAATCTTTCGTATTGATTTCTAAATCGATGACATGAAGATCTTTATCAAGTGTAATAACAAAAAGAATTAAAGGAATTATATCTGTTAAATAAATTCACTTGTTTAAGTATAGAACATGGTTGTTATAATAGGTGTGGCAACGATATGGCAACAGGAAGTATTATAGTCAATGAATTTTGTATAATACAAGTGATTGAAATAATACGAACAATATTACCCCTGCGAAAATGTTACGGTTTTGAAAACAGGGGTAGAGTGGGAATAATAAAATCTTAAACAATTAACTCCCGAAACCCTGCAACAAAGCGGGTTTCGGGAGTTTTCTTTTTTCTCTTGATAACAATTTGATAACAGGAAATTGAAGTCAATTACTGCGAGATACCGATGGCTTACGAGTGGCGCCACTTAACCCTCGGATCTTCTCCCGCAGTGCTTGGCCAGTTCAATTTCCATTCCATATATTCGGACTTGCTGATAATACCTTCAGTAAGTTCTTTTTTGCGTAATGCCCATTCTTCAAAGAATTCATCAAGCAAAAAATAATTAAATTGAACGGCTTTATGTGTTTCATCAGGATACTCTTCGTCAGGAACATCGTGAATAGTAATTCTGTAATGCTCGTCAAGGTCAAAGAGTGTAAACATTACATCCTCTGCCGCATAGTTGTAAGGCTCATAAAGTGAACGGAAATTAATCTCTAATGCGTCAGCGATTTTGATAAGTAACTCTTCTTTCGGCTTTCTTGTATTTGATTCATATTGAGCAATACGAATATCCGCCGTCTTTTCATCAAAGCCCACAAGCTTACCAAGTTCTTTTTGAGTTAAGCCACGGAATTGACGAACTCTTTTTATTCTATCTCCAACAGCCATAATTGCTTTCCTTTCACAATCTGTTAAGCACATCATAGCATATTTGTTTAGGACAGTCAAGAAAAGCTAAACAAGAATGTTTAGTATAATACGAATTAAACAAATATGTTTAATATAGAAAAGAGAGGTGATTTTATGAAAAACCGATTTATGAGAGTAAATGAAGTAGCTGAAGCATTAGAGGTATCCGTTCCCTATGCGTACAAAATTATACGCAAGCTGAACGAGGAGCTTGAAAGCGAGGGTTATCTGACTGTTAAAGGCAGAGTTAACAGAGATTACTTTTATGAACGAATTTACAGCAAGGGAGGTGAAAAATAGTGCCTGTATTCAGGAATGAATCAAACGGAACTTGGTATGTCATGACAAGATATGTTGATTGGCAGGGCAACCACAAACAAAAATGCAAGCGTGGCTTTAAAACAAAGCGTGAAGCATTAGAGTGGGAGCGAGTGTTCCACCTGCAGCAGAGCACAGATATGGATATGAGTTTTGAAAGTTTCGTTGATATATACAAGAACGATATACGCTCACGAATCAAGGAAACAACTTGGCTGACAAAGGTTAATATCATTGACAAGAAGATACTTCCGTATTTCGGCAAAAGAAAAATCAGCGAGATACAGACAAAAGAGGTTATTGCTTGGCAAAATGATTTGCTTCGGCAGAAGGACAAAACCGGAAAGCCATATTCTGAGTGCTATCTCAAAACAATTCATAACCAGCTTAGCGCAATCTTCAATCACGCTGTAAGGTTCTATGCTCTCCGTACAAATTCCGCTGCGAAAGCGGGTAATATGGGAAACGAAAAAAGAAAGGAAATGCTTTTCTGGACAAAGGAAGAATACCTGAGATTTGCAGATGTGATGATGGATAAGCCCGTATCATATTACGCATTTGAGATGCTCTACTGGTCTGGGATGCGTTTAGGTGAGCTGCTTGCATTAATACCGAGTGATTTTGATTTTCAAAACAGCACGGTAACCATTAACAAGTCCTATCAGCGTTTACACGGCGAGGATGTGATTACCACGCCGAAAACAAAAAGGAGCAATCGAACAATTAAGATGTCGGAATTCCTTGCGGAAGAAATGCAGGAATATATTAAAATGCAATATGAGATTGAACCGACGGACAGACTGTTCCCGATTTCAAAAAGCTATCTTCACAGAGAAATGGAAAGAGGTTGCAAGGAAACAGGGTTACAAAAAATCCGCATTCACGATTTACGTCATTCCCATGTTTCACTTTTGATTGAACTCGGTTTCTCAGCAGTAGTGATTGCAGACAGACTCGGTCACGAAAGCATAGAGATAACTTACCGCTATGCACACCTGTTCCCGTCAAAGCAAAATGAAATGGCAAACAAATTAAACCATGAAAGGAGTGCTTAATATGTCAGTGAAGAATTTAGACAAACACAACCGTTGGAGAAGCAAGACAGTAGCATTTCGTATGTCTCCCGAAGAAGCAAATACCCTTGACGAATTCGTTAAGCTCTCGGGATTAACAAAGCAGGATTATTTGATTGACAGAGCGCTGCAGCGTGATGTTAAAGTGCAGGGTAATCCAAGAGTGTATAAGGCGCTGAGAAATGAGTTGATGAGCCTCTGCGATGAGCTGAAAAGAGTGGAGACTGTCAGTCAGGTTAACGATGATTTCTTAAGCGTGATGAATATGGCGCTGACGATACTGTCTTGTATGAATGAGGTGTCTTAATGAGTTCGAGATGTCTTTGCCTCGCAGAGCGCAATGCACTTTTGATGCGAAGTGTCAAAAGTGCTATTGTTTTACTCTTGACAAGAGTAACAGAAGCTAGGGAACTTGAACTTATTGAGATAATAATATTATGAAAGGCAGATGAAGTAATCATGTATTTATCAAGCATCAGTATCGAACTCGGTACGGACATTTTGGATCACAACAATCGTAAATTTATCGCCGAAAATGTTGACCGAGAACGAACGAAAAACAATGTAGAATTTAAAAATATTTCCCTTGAAGAAGCGTATCATATTCTCTTTGATAATGCTCTTCAAAGATACAATGACCGGCAAAAAAGAGCCGACAGAAAGATAGGCAACTATCTTGAACATATACAAAAAAGCAAACAAGAAAAGCCCTTTTATGAGATAATTGTTCAGGTTGGCAATCACAACGATATGGGTATTGGTTCTCGAAATGAGCCCATAGCAAAAGCCATTTTAGAGGACCATATGCTCTCCTTTGAAAAACAGAACCCGTACCTATTTGTGTTCAATGCTACGCTCCATATGGATGAAGCAACGCCACATCTGCACATTGATTTTATTCCCTTTACTATCGACAGCAAACGTGGATTAGATACCCGAGTTTCTATGAAACAGGCACTTGAAAAGCAGGGCTTTCGTGGCGCTGGCAGGAGCGATACGGAAACAATGGCGTGGTTACAATCCGAAAAAGAATCACTTGCGAGTATTATGGAACGTCACGGTGTTGAGTGGGAACAACAGGGTAATGAGCGCGAGCATCTCTCTGTTCTGGAATACAGAAAGGCACAACGGAGCAAGGAAGTGGATGAGTTGGAAGCGCAAGTTTCCACCTTGAAAGGTCAAATTGAAAACCTCACAACAGCGATTGAAACGGTAACGGTGTTATCCACTGATGAGGAGTTTGATGAGGAGTACAAACTCCCAGTGCCTCAAAAGTTGGAATCTGCAAAGAGTTACAAAGAGCGTGTTGAGGAAAAATTTGAGAAGCTGAAGGCATTTGTTAAGAGAGTTCTCGTTGAACTAATGCAGGTGAGAAGTGAGAACAAAGCCCTACGAGCCGCAAATCAAAATTTTGCCTTTGAGAATTTTGAACTCAGGGATACAAACAGAAACTATCAAAAGACAAATAGAAAACTGCACAATCAGTTAACAGAATACCGTCTGCTTCGCAAGGTACTCGGCAGTAAAAATGTCGAAAGACTGCTTGAAGAAGCAAGTGGCAAAAATCAAAATGGAAAGAAGATAACACATTATGAAAAAGACAATCACAGATAAAAACAACGGACTTGACTACACATTGGTTGGGGATGTTTACCTCCCTAATCTCATCTCACCGAAACGAATTATGAGATTGGTCACTGGGGACAGCAGCACCTTGATTATATCAAGCACCACTGCAAGATCTTTTACAATTCTCTTTTGGCAAGCTGCAAGCTAAACTCATACCTGCATGATATTGACGAATTGGCACAGTCAATGTATGATAGGTTAACTGAACTATATATTCAAAAAGAAGGCATATCAGAAGATATGAAAAACTTGTCCGATTTAGTGTGGGTAAGGAAAATGAATATTGTCAAACAGCAAGTAACCGAAATAGTAAATACTGATATAATATATAAATGACTAATGGCGGGATGAAAATCCC
>OJNQ01000674.1_pt1 | contig 26130 bp, 32 predicted proteins | sample 1597621 | NCBI WGS metagenome assembly OJNQ01 (sample SAMEA2452137, study PRJEB22498) | human gut metagenome | reverse complement strand
GGATGCCCCTGGCGATATCGTCCATCCGGCTGTTGAAGATTTTGACATCCGTGGCACTCGTAATAAAACCACACTCCATCAGCCGGTACGGATATCCTTTCGCTGCAGCACGTTTCGGGTTCGCCAGATCCGTTCTGCCTACAACGATCTGAGATCTACCTGGAAAGATAGCGGAGATCATTTTCGCAAGTGCGTTATCATACTGATCCGCTTTATACTTTCCGTTGATAATTACGTGTCCGCCCCTTGCAGATGTTGATGCACTGTCCATGTGAAGCTCAATGATCTGGTAATCCTTTGGAATACTAAGTTTGCTGATACCATTATCTGCATACCAGTTCCGGCTCGTATCTGCAATTGTGACATTGCTTCCGCCCAGTGCACCGATACGTGCTGCCAGCGCTCTCACTCGTTCAGCTTCTGTGTATCCATTTCCGGTCGCTCCCGGATCACCGGCGCCATGACCGGCTATGATAAATAGATGCATATTACTCGCCCCCTGATTTTAATTCTTCCACTGCTTCTTCCGGCAATTCCTCTGTCATATCTTCCAAGAACTTCTGTACCCATTTCTTAATCTTTTTCGGCACAGGGAGACCGCACAGCGTCATATTCTTTAATATACTGACTGCTTCATATAATATAAACAGCAAACAGAAAAATTCACAGATTCCAAGCTTCTGGATACCAATGACCTGTATGTACTGATCCGGAATCATGCTCACTATATTAATATGCATGATCACATCCGTAGCCATTAAAAGGCATACCGAAAAGAGCATAGCCGCCTTACGAATTGCTCCATCGATGCCGACGCAGCTATTGAATTTATGCTCCTTGATTGCCCGGAGAACACCCAGAAGCGTGTCCAATGTCACCGCAATCAGCAGAATCCGAATGAATGAGTTACTTGATAATAAAAACAAAATCTTTTCCATCATATTAATCGTCCTTTCTTAATTTTGCGTACAAAAATAAGACCCGAAGGTCTTGCGCGTATCTCCATGTAATTACCTCTACTCATATACAGCCTCAGACATCTCTAGAAGACATTCTGTGAGAAACTGACTCTGTTCTTCCAGTTTTGTGATCCTTTCCTCTGGGAGCGGTTCCGGCTCTGGATAGACCGTGTCTTCCACAAGCTTCCACGCCTGTTTAATCTCTGTCTCTCCCTCCGTCCACTCCGATTCCCAGTGTTTACCCTCTGTTACCTCAGTAGGCATATCTGTGTACACCACAGGCTTATAGCCTAGCTGTTCCAGTTCTTCCGGAAGCGGATTGTTGATAGTGTGACCGTCCAAAGTTATCGTTTTCGGCGCACTCCTGAGAAATCCGTTTTGTAGTTTTGCGTACATTTTTAATCACCTCCTTGTCAATCCGAAATATGGATTTTTGTTTTTGCTAATATTTACTCTTATTGTTATTGTGTCTGGTTTCGTGGTAACCGTTCCATCGCTTGCTATCGTTGCCAATCCAAGATTACTGCCCCACTTGTTGTAGCAGACGATATAACTAATATCATATGCGTAATACGTTTTTGTACTATCAATAACAATATCCTGTACATATGCATTAGCTGATTCGCTGTAGGCGTTTAGGTCTATTAGGTTATCGTCTTTTTCTGTGACCGTACTTGCGAGCAACCTACGCCTTAAGCTGTGCTGTGCTGTGCTGTCAGCATTTTAGTATCGTTCATTTTTGTGTCAACTCCTTATTCCCATTTTTCTATTTTCATCCATGAGCCAGCTTTTAGTTTGTCATTCGCAGAATTGATACGGAATCGCTTTAAAAGTATTTCTCCATTTGGCAATGCCATTCCTCCTGCTACTGTACTTTGTACATTAACAACAACAGAACTTTTGGGATAGCAAAAAGCTGTGCTTATCGCATAATTCCCAACAACTCCAAGTTCAAATAGAAGCGGTCTAAATTCTGTTGTAGTAGCTGTTCCCATATTAAAGAAATTTTCATATGCATCTTTCGCAATGTTAAAGCGAAGTCCTTTATTATCTGTCACAGTCGCAAGCATCGCTGTCACTCTAATTCTTTCTGCTTCAAATCCGTCTACATATAATGCATCACCATCATTCTGCGCAACTACTGTTTTTACTTCTTTCCAACCCATCTCTTCCACCTCCTGTGCCTTTTCCATCATCATTCGCCGTCTTAACATATCTCCACGGCATTCCGCTTGACATAGGATTTAGAATCAACTAAGCTGTGACTGACTGACTGACTGACTGACTGACTGACTGACTGACTGACTGACTGACAAAATTTTGTGTTATTCTGCGTTTCATGTCAATTACCTCCTTACCATGCTATCCATGTATATGAAAATCCACCAAACCAAGCATATGTACTGTCCGAATAATTCGCTAGTTCCATCGTAACACCAGTTTCCGTAAAAGATACGTCAGGATTTGTTCCTACATATATCTTTTCCCTGTAGGCAAAGCCAATCCAGCCGCCCTTACCAGTTTGATATGTCTTGGCGCCGGCTACATAATCATCTTTTATCGCCGTTGTATTAATAAAAAGTGCGCCGTACTTTCCACTTGTCGCTTCCACATTTAATGGCATTATGGCAAAATGAGTACATCCGGGGCACTCAAAGGATACCATCTCTGTTGGTCGCTCTGAAAATGTAATTATTCCACCATAACCAACTACCTTATTGTTTTCGTTGTTAGATAATGTTCTCCGTCTTTCCATTAGCTCACACTCCAATTCTGGCTAGTCAACAGCCCCTCTAATATAGACACCTCATATATCTTGTTGCTCTCAACCGTAAAGCTACCGATATTGACATTGCTAGGATGTACTACCCTTGTAGCTGTTGCGCCGCTCTTAAAGATAAAATGCACCTCTCCTGTTCCCTCTCCGATGGTATAGGTTAATGATTCCATCTCCGGGAAGATATAGAGCTTGTTAGGCTCTAAGGTTACTGTGGTGTCTGTGGCAAGTTTTTCGATTCTCTCTATACCACCTGTCTCGATGGTGATTGCAAGTGCTTCTGAGCCATCGTAGGTGTTGGTTTGGTTGCCGTAGGTGATGGTTAGGGCTTGTGGATTTGGGAGGGTGGTTGGTACTGTGGGGATAGTTGGTTTATCATTCAAGTCGTTGTAAGACCCAGAAAAGTCACTCTTACCGTTCCATGTCTCTTTCTCAGCATCCGTGACTGTGCGGTGTTTGGTGTCTTCTTGTAAGTCAGACAGCTTTCCCGATGCACTAACAGGATTCTCTTTCATATAATCAGATACAGCCTTTTTTATATCTTCTTGTTTGCCTTCGGCATACTTTTTGGCTTCTTCCGCGCTTTCCCGTGCAGAGCTTGCAGCATTCTCAGCACGATCAGCGGATGCATTGACCGCTGATACCGTCTTCCTAAATAGATCCGGATCCGTCTCTGGATCTTCCGTTGGAGAGGTTGGCTTACTTCGCACTCTAACCGGGATTGTAATTTCATACTTGGTGTTCCCGGAAGTCTCATCTGTCAGATAGATATAAGCATAGATCCGGTAATCACTGGTCGCACTGTGCGCCAGTAACTCATCCGGAATCTTTACCTCTGTAACTCCATCCACCGTCGTGCCGACTCTGGATAATGTCTCTCCTGATTTCTCGTCCAGCGAAAACTGCACTTCCACTGCCGGTGGAAGCTCTGGACCTGTGATCCGGAGCACCTGACCGTAATCATACTGCCATACCCCCAGCGTGGATGCGTATCTGGAATCTAATTTTACAGATACGATATTGTCCATACTACTGCTCCTCTGTCACAAGTTCTTCCATTCCGGAATCGACGAGGATCTCTTTCACCTTATCCTTTAAGAGTCTCGGTACCTGCGCGTAAGTCTTCTTTCCTAACATAATCTGCTGTGCCCATAACATTGCCATCATTTCTTTACCTCCTGAATTTTGTAATAATATGAATAAATTTGTCAATAAAGTTACCATTACTGATATACCAGCTCGGACATTTCAAGGATGCATCCCTGAAGCATGTCAACAGTCTTTTTCAGCTCAGCATTCTCTGCCGTAAGGGCTTCTATCTTTTCTGCCGGTGTCTCACCAACCTTATAAAGAATCACGCCAGTAATGCCGGCTGTGTACTTCACAATGGCATCCATGTTGGTGTAATTCTCATACTCTCCCAGTGTGGACTCACGCTCTTTCACAACCATCCTTTTTGTCTTGGTCTGATCAGAAAACATGGTTTTCAAGTCTTCCTCTGACGCCGAGATAGTCTTGATCAGAAGTCCTCCATCTGATTGGATGTCCGCAGACTGGATTACCAGCTCTGTGGCATCATTAAATACGAGTTTCATGTTACTCCTTTCCGGAGTGGTTCTTAATTAAATGGCAAGATTACAGAGATTGCAAATAAAACGTACCGCAAAAAAGTGTTATTGCAATATTATGACTCACGTTGGATGTACACTACAATTAATGTTGGAAAGCAATTCGCTGGTACAGTTCCAATTGTTTCTATGGAGTACAAAAGCGGCACTGCGACCATTAATGTAATTAATATATCTGCCGAACAAGTAAAAGATGATGGAAATGTAACTATATGGGCATATGGTAGTGGATTCGTATCTGCACATGTCTTATATGCAATGATTGATTGCAGATCTGACTAAATAATACCGTATATCTCGCACATAATCCTATCTACGCCAGGGCATCCCGTGGATGTCAATGCATGCGATCCGATACCGGCAGCGGTTATTGTATCTCCGGAAATCATAACGGATGCCACATATACATCTGTGCCAGATCCGGAATCGTTACCGCCAATAAAACGAATCCAATCTTTCCAGCCGGTTGAGGCATCGTCCTTACAGCGGATTCCAAGTGCCATAGATACGCCACCATCGAACCGGCACACAAACAGGGTGTATTTACTCCAATTCGGTGACATTCCTGCGGCTGATTTCTTGGAAGTCAGCTTTCCGGTCCACAGTAATTCATGATGGAAAAAGCTTGGCTTATTGCCATTTAATTAAGAACCACTCCTTTGAATCTAAAGTTAATAGTTACTATATAAAAGCGCATAACAAAAGCACCCGACCATTAGCCGGATGTATTGACAACACGGAGATTAAAGGGGAGTCTCCTTTCCTCATTTATTTTTTTGTATGTTATGCACTTAAATATTTCTTGTGATGGTACCTCACTGAATCCTGATCCAGTTGAGCATACCTTAATGTTGTGTCTGATTTGACATGACCTGCCATACAGGATGCTTCCTGTAATGGCATTCCTCTATTGAGAGCATTGGTAATTGATGTACCTCGGAACTTATGCGGGTATGCTTTCACGCCAACTCTTCTGCCGGTCCTACGTACAATATCTTCTACACCTTTGTCGGTCAGTCTTTCATGCGGTGATCTGAGCGACACGAACAGTGCTGGATTCGTATCTGTTCGACTCTCCAGATATTCCAACAGGTACATGTGAGTACGTTCATTCATATAAACAAGTCGTTCCTTGTCGCCCTTACCACATACAACCAGATCCTTTGTGGAAAATCTAATGTCGCCTCGGTTCAGCTTTACCAATTCACCGACTCTGACAGCTGTGGAATATAGAAATTCCATCATAGCCTTATCCCGAAGCGTCCGGCATTCTCTCAGAAGTTTCTCCCGTTCTGCATCAGTAAACGGTTCTCTCACCCTGATTGGAACCTTAATGTCTTCCACTAAAACCATCGGATTCTTTCGGATCCGGTCTCGATCACGCAGCCACGAAAAGAAGCTGCTGTATATCGACCGCACGCCCTTGAGCGTGCTGTTCTTGATATTCCGGATTCTCTTGTACGCTCTCATGTAATTCGATATATCTGAATCCGTAATGTCAGCTACTGCCTTGTTGATGTATGACAACAATCTTTCCAGTTCATACCGGTATCGGATGGTTGTCGCTTGGCTCTTCCCTTCCAGGGCCTTGGACATCAGAAAGTCTTCCAGATCCCCTTGCCAACTATCATCCATCACCATCAGCTCACTTCTTGGCTGTAGCTCGCATCCATCAAACGTAACTCTGAGAGCTGACTGTAGTTCTCGAAGCTGTTCTTCTGACAATATATCCTGCATCCGCCGCATTACTTCCATAATCTTTTGCTCCATTCGCCACACTCCTTTTTAATTTGAGTGTAGCATATTGCCATCCGCTTACTTAATTAAATGGCAAGATAAATAATCGCAAAAATAATGTATTGATCGGAAAGTGGGGAAGCTCGTGGAGCTTGTCCACAACCGCAAAAAATATCGGCTCTAGCAAACCAATTGTTGATGATGATTGTTACAAAACCACAACTGGTGCAAATGCGACCGTAACCATAAAGCAATCAGGTTTATACTGTGTGACTATGTATGCACAAGGTGCCGCAAACCAAGGTGCATCAGCATGTATTCAAGCGCAAGTCATTGCAGATAGAACGATCATTGATGATAACTACGTGCTTTTCGGCTCTCAGTATTCGTATAATGGTTTTTCCGTGAACGTGAATATGAGTCGAATTATCTGCCTTGAAAATGGTACTGTTCTTTCACCGCAAATAAGAAAATCTGATACGTCAGGTGCATCTGCAACAACTGGTAGTTCGTATATGGAAGTTGTAAAACTTGCTTAATGTTTCCAGCCAATTACCCGAAATATTTTAAAATGTTTCGTCGATGCGCTGCTCCATTTGACGCTCCCAGCGGTCGATGGAAAATTAACAAAATTCTCAGAACCAAAATGTATAGTATTATCATGTAATTCTAATGCCAATCTGGAAAACTGGTGATTCGCAGAATTAGATGCCGAGCCAAACCATAGTAAACGCGCCCTTGCATATCCATCTTTCAGTATCGTTTTTATCGAACGCATAGGCATATAAGCATCATTACCATTTAGGTCGTTGCCATAGAATATTTCAACGTATTCGTAGTTCGTTACATTATCGGACAATGTGGCATCAGTTTTTGTTCCGGAAGTGTTATCGTACAGAACGGTCGAGAACGGTATCTTGCCATTTAATTCAGTAACTGTTTTTATCAGCTCTGCATTCGTCGGCACTACATCAAACATCTGTTCCACCGCTACAATGCTAATCCCCTCCATCTTCACACGATACAGCGGAAGCTCCCGGACTTTTCCACCATTATAAAGATTGTCCTGTGTTAATTCCGGATCTGTCGCCGCATCTCCAGGTGTTCCCTGTTTCACTTCGCACGTATATGTATCTATGCCACCTGTTCCGGTCGTCTCAAATCTTGCTACAATGATATCATTCCGGTTCTTTCCGGATTGACCATTTGCAATCTCGCAATCTTCATATTCTCCATAAGGAATCCTGGCAAAATGACCTCCTACACAAATCACTCCATCCGCAACCCTTACCTTATTATTTGATAACACCGTGGCTTTACATGCCTGTCCAATGCTTGACACGCCATCTTCTCCAAACATTGTCTGGAAGACAGCCGCATCATCTTCCGCATAGATGTGCGGTTCTGCTTCCGGTGCAGTGTTGACCGTGATCCCTTTTAATCCTGCCATTTAATCCTCTCCTTCCACTTTATAATCAATTGTTGTACTGCCATTCTGTACCTTTAATATCTTACGCACTACAGGCTTTCTGACCTGTGTATCTGTAATCTCATCATATCCAGATACGATATCTCCAAGCTCCAAGTCGATATCCTCTACAGTCATTTCGCATTTCTTGTAATTCATCAGATCTTTCAGGCGTTTTGTTCCATCTTCTTTCAGTTGAGTCACATCTGCACTGGTATAGATATACGCCTCTGCTTTCTCATCCTGGCCGAAGTAATACTGCGTCTCTCCGATACTCCCATCTTGCTGGACATACAAATGAACTACTGCTCTTTGCTGATTCTCGCCCTCTCCGGCACATACCAGATGATTCACACCATTCCGGCAATCCCGGATATCTACATGCATATTTCCTTCCATGCTGTATTCCTGTTGTTCAGAACAATCCACAATTGGAACTGCCTGAATGGAAGCATATCCATATTCCAGTCCTTCTGGTTGAATGTAGGAGATATTCAGACGATATCCAAAGGCATCTACTAACTTCATAAGCGCAGCGTATAACGTGACGTACCTATCCACCTGCCAGTTACTTACCGTAATACCGGTATCTATTTCTGGCACATAAAAGAGACCGCCAAAGCGATCTCCTATCAGTTCTCTTATTACGTCATTAAGTTCTCCGGATAACGCCAAATGATTCTGTCCAGTCGGTGGCTCAATAATCCGATATGCCAGCATTCCTCTCCAGGTGTCACCTCGCAAAATTACATTCCCGGTAGCTGTCACAGATTCAATGTCCTGTATGATTCCTCCATATTCTGTGTTCGGAATATATAGCCTACAGCCATATCCTAATGTTTCTGGATTCCATTCCGATGCTGCCACTGTCACTTCAAAATCATTGCTGTCACCGGTATCCAGATCAACATCCGCACTATCTGAAAGATTTCCCTGTTCTTCTCCCGATGGTTTCGATGCGAGGAATCGAAGCTGATTTACTGACTCTTCCATCTCGGCTCACCTCGTTCCTCAAATATAATCAAATCAAAATCGAATTTTCCCGTCCAGGCAATCAGTTGTCGTCCCGGCGGTATCTTCTGGAAGAACTTTCTTCCTTTCTGTCGATTATGAAATGCATTTATGCGCTCACCTTTGTTCATGACTTTTGTAATTGTTTCTGATCGGCTGTCAATAATCAGGTATTCACCTTCTTCAAGTACGATATTCACAAGATATGGTGTACTTCCGATTGTTACCTGCGGATTCACTACAGGTCCGTAAATAATCAGTTGGAAATTCGCATCTGTAAAATGCGGATTGATAATGTAATTGCTGCTTAATCCATTTGCGTATTTGTAAGGATAACTTCCCGGATATCTTTTGTTATCACTAGAAGTAATGCCATAACTATGAAATGTATAAGCATTCTTGCCAATCCACATCGGATTCTCCAGAACCACTGTCAGTTCCACATCCATGTATTCAGCATCATATTCCCATTCACTTTTTTTCGAAGCAATTACATAGCATTCTATATACATTTCTCCGACATAGAGCCGTCCATGTGCCTGATTCAGAACATCAATATCCAACACTTCATGCAGATGATCCACAGCTTGTTCATAACTGTCCGGACCGTAATTGACAATGCTTAATATTAATGACCGTTCTTCCAGTTTCTTCCGAATAGAAGTAATCTTTGCACCGCCGCCGATGCGATCCTTACTCTCATAGCTCCATGACGAATTAAATAATTCTCCTGTCTGAAGCATATACGGAGATTTCAAGAGATCAATGCGTTCATTATTGCTATTCACGTAATAGATATCTTTCATCGACCTCTCACCTCTTCTCTCACAAGTCTGCCAAACTCTCTCTGCCCGACCACGAACTTCACATTATCCAGTCCATCCATAATCTCACTTGATGCAACCTGGGCAAACGCTCTTGCCAAACGTTTTATATCTCCATCAGATAATGTCGTCTGAATCACTCCATCACGTGTCTTCCACTTCTGATTCTCTGTTGCAGTAACCGCTCTGGTCACTCGCTGAGCAACCCGCTCCTTCTGGCGATCCATTGTGTCATACACACCAGACATCACTTCTGGGATGTCCAATCCTTGAAGCTGATCATACATGCCGCTCATATTAACAGCATCCAGAACGTTCCCGGATAACTGTTCAGCCGCTTTAACAGCGTATTCAGCATTGTCAGAAATACCTTTTTCCAGACCAGCGTCAAAGAACCGACCTACTTTCTTCATCTCTTTCGATGGTGACGCAATCCCCAATGTCTGCTTCACTTTGGAAAGTGCCGCAGATGCCAGATTAGCTGCTGCGTTAACGGCATTACCAATCCAGGCACTGATTCCTCTTACAAATCCAGAACCAAAATTAGATCCAGGATCATAACCGGATACAGAGCCCGCTCCAGATCTTGCGCTATCGCCCAGAGATCTACCACTTGACCGTGAAGCTCCGGAAGCTCCGCTGACCGCTCTGCTGAAAGCATTTCCAAACTTTGAGCCTTCATTACTCGGAGTTACCTGCCCTGCTCCACTCTTTGCGCTGTTTGCAATTATTTTTCCGGCGGCTCCTGCTGCTTTAGCCACTCCGCCAACTCCACCATTGAACTGTGCACCGAAAGAACTACCAGTAGCAAATGGATTCACAGATCCCGCTCCCACCTGTGCTGCATCTGCATTTGCCTTGCCGGCATTCTTGGAGTCTTCCGTCTTGGATGACACGCCAAGTCCGAAGAAAGACATAAAGTTCTGACCAACTGTGGTTAATGTCTGTCCAAGTTCTGTATCTGAAAACTTACCAATAAATGCAGTGATAAAATCACCGGCTTTGGTAAGCACGCCTTCCTTTCCAGATTCCACACCATTCGCCGCACCGTCCATAGCGAGCTTGAAAATTTCTTCCGTTTTCTTGGATGGTGAATGTTCATCCAGTGCTGATTTCAAAGAATCCAGGAAAGCTTCCACGCCTTCTTCTGCCGGATCTTCCAACTGATCAAAGCCTTCCAAGCCTTTCAGTGCCCCATAAATTGCATTCGCAAATGCTTCCTGGGTATCTGAATCAAGATCATCAAACTGTGCCAACATACCGTCTACAGCACCTTTAGCTTCGGAAGACAACTGACCTTTCATGTCACCGGCTATTAATGCTGCTACCGCTTCTGGCGGAACTTTTGCAAGTTCATCTGCAGTCTGCGGTGCTACCTTCGCAAATTCTTCCAATGCAGCTACAGATGACTGCGAAGCCTGATCAAGCATCGCCTGCGTGAATCCCGGTGTGCCCTTCTCCACTTCCTGACGAATCAGATCTTCCATGTTCGACACTTCCACGACCTGATTCTGCAATTCCTCATTCGTGGCATTACTGGCTGTCATTATACCGGATGTGATTCTGGTAATCGCTTCTTCAATCGCATCCGCATTTCCGGAAGCGGCAGCTTCTGCCAAAGCTGTATATGCATCGATATCACTTGCATACTCCTCCAGTGCTGCTGCGCTTTCTTTATATGCTTTCTTATTCTTATCGTAGGCATCCTCGGCATTCTGAACATCCTCTTTCTGCTTTTGAATCTTCGCATCAAGACTGGAAACAAGAGCCTTGTTTCCATCAATGACCGCCTGATTCTTCTGCTCAATCAAACTATCCAGCTTAGTATTTTCTTCTTCAACCGCGCTTTCAGCTTTCTTCATAGCAGTGTAATTTGCCGAAGCTTCTGCCGCAGCCTGCATCTGGTTATTTACCGCTTCCTGGTACTTCGCCTCCTGTGCAGACATTACTGCTTCAATCCGTTTCTGCTGGATTGTCTTGGCAATTTCATCCTGTAACTGCTGATAGTTCTGAATCTGACCATCTGTCAGGCTGATCTCAATTCCAAGAGCTGATGACAACTGAGACGTGATAAACGCGGCTCTGTCTTCCTCGCCCGCCTTTACCTTGCCAGTGGAATCCACAATAGTGCCAAGTTCCTGATTCAAACTAGCGAGTCTGTCAAGCTGTGCCACATCTCCTGCTGCCTGTTCATTCTGGGACTGAGCAAACTCTTCATAAGCCTGCTTTCGTTCTTTAGCTTTCTGAAGGTTTTCTTCTGCCGCTTTTACATTTTCTCGCAATGCGTTAGAATGCTTTCTCTCTGCCTCGGTCTGTTTCTCTACAGAAGATTTAGCTGCTAATCCTATAGCCACTAAAGCTGCAGTTGCCGCCACCGCAAGTCCGATTGGATTCGCATTCATGGCTGTATTCAATGCTGTCTGAGCCTTCGTCCATAATCCTGTGAGTGCTGTTGTAACCGTAATCTGACCGTTATACACTGCAAGTAACGCCTGCCTGAGTGTCAGCCCTCCATTCATAGCTACAAGTGTGATCGCATTTTTCTTTTCCAAAGTATTAAGCACCGCCGTAGCTGCAGCATTTGCTTTTGTCGCAGTTGCCGTTGCTTTTCCAATCGTATTGTATGCCTTAAATGCAGTACCTGCTCCAATAACTAACGGCGTGATCGTGTCCATATTCTCTGCCAGAAGCTTCACTCCATCTGCCGCAACTGGAAGAACCGCCTTCGTCAGCGTACCACCAACATTCACAATGTTTTTAATTGGAGTAACTACCCCAGCAGCCGCATCACTCATGCCGGCTATATCATCTGCCGTATCATTGAATATCGCTCCTGCTTCTTCAACAACAGCATTTAATCCACCAGACTGGAACGCAGAAGTTAATTGGTTGATATCCTCGGTTCCCTTATCAACGACACTCTTCAATGGCTTTTCCATCTTCTCATAGACAGCAATACCAAAACTCTCCGCTGCGGATCCAGCAATCGTGATACTTCCTTTCAAGTTATCATTCATGGTTTCCGCCATAGATGCAGCGGACCCGTCTGCATTATTGATTGCAGACTGCAGTTTACTGAAATCAGAATCTGACGCATTTACGATAGCCAACAGTCCAGACATAGCCTCTTGTCCTGCAAGAGCTGATGCTGTCTGCGTCTGTTCTGCTTTGGAAAGTCCGCTGAATCCTTCACGCATATCCCCCATGACTTCATTCAGGGACTTCATGGATCCATCACTATTAGTAAGCGACACACCAAGTTTATCCATTGCTCCCTGTACTTCATCCGTAGGCTTTGCCAGTCTGCTGAGCATTGATCTCAGCGCTGTACCAGCCTGCCCGGCTTTAATACCGGAGTTGGCCATAAGTCCAATGGAGAGAGAGCAGTCTTCTACGGAATATCCCATAGCACCAGCCACAGGAGCAATGTATTTGAATGTTTCTCCCATCATGCCGACATTTGTGTTGGCGTTCGAAGATGCCGCGGCCAATACGTCTGCGAAGTGCGTAGAATCCTGTGCAGAAAGTCCGAATGCAGTCAATGCATCCGTTACGATGTCCGCTGTTGTACCAAGATTTTCACCCGAAGCAGCTGCAAGGTTCATGATTCCCTCAATACCATTGAGCATATCACTGGTCTTCCATCCAGCCATAGCCATGTAATTCATAGCTTCTGCTGCCTCAGTAGCTGAGAACTTCGTCTTCGCTCCCATCTCCTTGGCTTTCTCTGTTAATGCTTCCAGCTCCTCTCCTGTAGCTCCGGACACTGCGGATACCTGCGACATACCAGCTTCAAAATCGGAACCGACTTTGATTGAATATCCCGCCATAGCTGTTATTGCCGCACTAGCTGCACCAACAGCAATCTTCACGCCAGACATTGCCTTGCTAGCAATCCCGGAAAACTTAGACATCGCAGCTTGCGCCTGTGAGCTGTCTAATTCGGTATTGATTTTTATTGTTCCATCACTAGCCAATCTGCTTCACCTACTTTCCGTTCATCCGTTCTCGCACATATTTCTTCCAACGTTCATTTCTCTGCTCTAATGTCATCTTTTCAGACTTACCTCGCCGAATCCGATAGAGCTTTTTCATTTCATTGATAAATGCCCTACGTTCCCGATCCATTCCAGATACGCTTGCCTTTCGGTAGTACATGATCTTGCTCATCTTGGTATCCTCATTCAGTGACTCAAACAGAGCCATGAATTTCCACCAATGCAGATCTCGCACTGTTGCCAGATCTATCCCATACTGGTCCAGAAACGCAGCATAAATATAAGCGGTATCCTGCGAAAGAGAATACGCCGGCTCTTTTGACGTTTTTCGCACATACCGCTTTGCTTTTTTATCTTCATTTTCTTCTTCATCTGGTTCTCCGCAGCGGTAAAACCATTTCAATCTCTCCACTGCTTCCAGAATATTACCAAGATCATTCAGATCTCCGTAATACAGCTTCAGCATCTTCTCAAACTTCCGCTCCTCCGGCATGTCCGAATCCCGTATTGCATCAAACTCTATGCCCGCCCGGAAGTCCCAGTTGATTGGATGCATTTTCCCGGCAATCGATACTTCTACCGGTGCCGGCTGCGTGATGATATCGCAGATCAAGGTTATTCACCCTCTTCCACAATCTTTATCCACTTCTCTGTCTTTTTCTGAAGCACTGGTGTCACCTGGTCGGGATACACGTTCTGCATCTCTTCCATGACTTCTAAACAGGTCAAGAGATCCGTCTCCGCTCCAAACACTTTTCGCGCACCCGTTTCACCAAAAATATCTGTCACATAATCGATGGCTGCCTGGCACTGCCTGCGTATTCCTTCTGATCCAGGCGTAATACCTTGTGCTTCTACGAAGCATTTGAGGGCGGCATCATAACCGTCCTCAAACTTCTTAGCAATTTCCGGATTCAACAGATCCGCTGTCAGCTCCTGCCCCTGTATCTTTACTGTCAATAACTTCATGTTCGCCCTCCGTTACATTCTGATCTGATATGCTGTTTCCCTCAGCTTCAGTTCATGCTGTAGCATAAGTATACTCGGTTGGAGTCTTGCCCTGCTTTTTGAACTCAATGTCGATTGCAGAAGACTCCCCGGCATTACCTGATCCATCACTGTTAACAATGATGGAGCACTGTCCTTTTTCACCTTTTCCAGTCAATACATTGAAGTATACATAGTCTGTAACTACCTTATTTCCTGTTCCATATTTTGTAGCATGTGCAAGACAATAATCCTGTGCCTCATCACCCACATAACGATCTCCTGTTACGGAGAATGATCTCTGAGTACCAGTTTTCATGGTATTCTGTCCGGCACGAATGTAGGTCTTGTCCTGCGTGATCGGGTTCAGCTGTGCATCCAGACCAGCAATTCCCATCTCAACAACCGCGAAATCCGTTACTGCTGTGCTAGCTGTTTCTGGCGTAAGATTAATCGCAAATACGTAATCGTCATTTGTTACCCATCCTTCATAATCTGCATTTGGTGTGTAATTAGTCATCAGTTCACTTAATTTCATAGTATTATCTCTCCTTTTCAAAATAAATAACCCTGCAAGGTATCTGGTACTGTGCGATTCCGCTCTCCCAATCTACCGTTGCAAGGTTTGGCATATTCTGTAAGTTTTCAATTCTCTTAACCTGGCAATTCTCTCCAAAGTTTGGAAAGTTCTTCATGCGGTTCTGCTCATCGATCCAGTCCATAAACAGCTGACCAAGATTCATTGCCTGCAGATTCAGATCATCAAGCTCCGACGAATAATGCCAGGTTATCAATATGGTAAAACCATACTCTTTATCTGCCGCCCGTACATACTTCTTTAGAATCTTTCCTGCATAGTTTGTCAGGAACGCTACAGAATGAGCGGCACCATCGGCGTAATTAAAAGTCAAAACTGCGTCGCATAGCTCTGTAATCTTTTCCTCCACATACGCCTTCATGATTTCATTTTTCGTCATATCAATGCCCCCTCACAAACGCCTGGACAGCACTTGTATATGCATCCATCTTGGCTGCTTTCATTGCCTTATCCCACTCCGATGTAGCAAGTGGATGTCTGCCCCCGCTGTGATTTAGCCTGCGACCTGTAACGACTTTCGATTCTCCGTGTCTCGCAAACGGGCTTCCGGTTACGCGGGATATCATTACCAGACCTTTGTACTGGAATCTGGCATAAGGTGACGTGTAATGTACTACTCCTACATCGCCCTCCACATATACCCGGACATTCTGAGCAAGAACCAGATTTTTCGCCGGCACATATGGATCCATGAGACGCTTTGCCTCGTTCGCCATAAACAGCAATGTCTTACTTCCGCCCGTGGCTTCCTTTGCGATTGCCGCTACCGGCTTATTCCATTGAAACGTCATGCTCATTCTAACCACCTACCCTGTAATGCTTCGCACAAATATGCGATGTATTGTCCGAAAATGCTGTAACTTTAAACGCATCCGGTTTCATGCGCTCCAGAAACTCTGTTGCTGTATTCGGACTCGTACCGGTAATTTCTTCCTGACAAGCACCATGCACCACGATATCACCCAGATTAAAAGTGAAATACATGATCCGCTCTTCCTCAGTCAGCTTTGCAAACTCATGATACGGAATATACTTCTCAGATTCTGGAATTCTTGCCGTATAGACATTTCCCATTCGTACAGTCTTTCCATCCTCTATCTTCCCGATCACATTCTTGTAAAAACAGTCCGTGAGCACCATTCTGGTCCATGTGTCCTTCTTTGATGGATTGTCCTGTCCACGCACCCGGTTATATACCGTGATTGTATGCAGATAATTTGGATTCACTTAATTCACCCCCGCATACAAGAGTCCGGTATTTCCAAGATACTGATAGATCAGACTACGGACTTTCTTCTTACTGCCGCTTTCAGTGTATACGGAACCTGATACGTTATAGGTTGCGCTTTCTCCGTCATTGCTGTAAGAAGCCATAACCCCAGGTGCCTGTCCACCCTGGTTCAGCTGATCAGCTTTGTACAGATGATCAGCAACCGCACACACACAATCTTTAACAGGCTCACTGATCAGCGTTTCATCAGTCTTAATCCGGTTAAAAGTATGCCGATCAATAATTGCCCTTGCCTGTTTCTCCCAGTACGAAAACTCTTTCTCCGGAACTGCCGGGGTTCTCCCCAGCAGATACTCCGAAACATAATATTCATAATCTGCATACATATCGCATCACGTCCTTACGCCTGCGCTGTCAAAGTCACGGCTTTAGTAACCGCAGAAGATGCTACTGTGATAGTCTCTGTCACTGGAACAAATCCTTTCTTAGTAATCTTCGCAGTATAATTACCGGCTCTCAAGTTGAATACCGCCTGTCCATTGGAGTCAGTTACCAGAATCGCACCGTCTACATTGATACGTACTCCGTCATATTTCTTCGGGCTGTCAGATTTGCCGTCTGTAACAGTGAACGTTACAGTCTGAGTCGCTACTGGAGTACCAGGCTCAAGATAAGCAAATGCGCAACCGGTACGATCCTCATTCAGGCGTGTTGCCGGATTTGGAAGCGCCCATCCCATACGGAACACTACACGAAGTGCAATCATATCCTGCTGTGCCAAGTTATACACAATTTCCTTTGTTACTGGATCCTGGATCACACCCTGATCAAGAATCTTCACGGTGATATCCTGACGGATTGCATACACCGCCTGAGAGAAATTGCCAACTACTAACTGTGCAATGTTGTCCATAAAGGATCCATTCTCTGGGAACTGAATCGGTACGCCGTCCAGAGTATATCTGGTAGAATCCTGCATGCTGTGCATAAAGATCGGCTGCTTGTTGGTATCCCTCAACCCTCTCAATTTAGATTTAAAGGTCATTGGTGCAATTGCTCCTGTAACGGCATATCCGTCATCCTCTACCTTTGCGAATACCCCCGATTCGCCCAAAGTCAGATCATAATAATCTTTTCCGGAAGCCGGAGCAACATTATTTCCTGCCTGACGCGCCAGTGTGATGATATCTGCCTGCCATTCTTTCGGACGGTTATCACCAAAGATAATTGCCGCATCTACCTTCTGGCCGATTGCTTCATTGACTCTCGGTGTGATCTCACCCATGATATCCATTTCTGCATCATCAAATACAGCCTCTGGAATCGGCACAATCACTGCCAGTTCACCCGCTGTCAGGTAAACATTATCCCACGCCTGTCTGGTTGTCTGTTTCATACCGGTATCACCATCTACCCAGTATGCAGTTGGGAGGAAATCCAACACGCGGATTCTGGTCTGCTTGCTGGTCATATTTGGAAGCTTACGCGCCATTCCCATAAATACAGACTGCTTCGGTGCATCCTGAAAAATATTAGATACAATCTGTTCGCGGATTAAAGCCTCCGCATCGGCTCTGTTTGTAATATTTACTGCCATTCTTTACTCTCCTTTTCCGAACAGGCTTCTCAATGCTTCATTTGCCTGTTCTTTCTTTGTCTGTGCGTCATTATTAATCCCGCCAGTAGCTGCCACCACTCTCGGAATCGGTGTCGTTGACTGAAACAGGTAATCATTGTCTTTCTTAAGCCCTGCAAGCGCTGACTCAATATCCTGCGCCTGGTTCTTAGATGCCTTCAAGGTCTCTACATCAAGCAGTGCCATGATCGCCTTCTCATTTCTTCCGGAAGCCTTTCTGATAGCTTCTTTCAGAGATGCATCAAACGCATAATCCGCTTTGATCTTTTCAATCTCGTCATCTTTCCCTTGAAGCTGATCTGTCAGCTCTGTCACCTTTGTCTGCAATCCGGCAGCGTCGACACCCTCCATCGCCTTTAGTGATGCCTGCGCAGTGTCAAGCTGTGTCTTGTAGCCATCACGCTCTGCTTTGATCGCATTCACATCTTTCCCGTTTTCAGCCATGACAAAATCAATCTGTTCCTGGCTTAAGCCTTTTGCCTGTAAGTCTTCTGTCTTCATAGTTCTCCTTTCCTGCCATCCCATAGGTTATTTATAGGTGTGTAACCATCCACCTGATAGCTGACTGTTTTAGGTCTGATCATCTGACCGATTTTTTTTGCATAAAAACAGCACCCAGCGTACTGCTGCGTGCATCATTTACTGTTTACGGACAGCTCCGAGATAACTGGATCACCTCCAAAATGGGTACAAAAATACCACTCACTCCGAAGAATGGGTGGTATCTACTCAACAAAATCCGCAAGTTCTTTTTTTTCACGAATCGCTTCTTTTAAGTCATGAACATATTCATTGTAACTATTTTCATCATATTCCAAGTCCATTTCGCCATCTGGATTATATCCAAACAGGTCCTCATACTGCACTTTCAGTTTCATTAATTCTTCTGTGTTTTTTCCATACCACATTACTTTGTCATCCCCTTTATAGTCCTGCTTAATTCAGATTTCGTACTTGGAAACAATTCGTTAAACATATTTAATACATCTTTGTTATTATCGTACATCATTCTTCCATACTGTGCAAACGTTTCTTTTTCCAATTTTTTAGAATTCTCCCAATATCCTTTGCCTCTGTGCCCGTATCCGAGAAATATCTCTCCCTTACTACAACCATGTATTATATCTGATATTCCGCGGTATTCCTCCTTTATTACAAGCTTTCCTCCATTGTCTCGAAACGCATCAGGATATCTCGCATATAACATTTCATCGACTGCTTTACCATATCCAACCGATTGTTGTTGCAACCTATGAAAATCGCTCCTCACACTCTTGGAAAGAAGTCCATTATTTACCAATCCATAAGTATCATCAATTTCATGGAATAATTCGTGTGCTATAGTGCCTGCTCTTGCATTGCCCGATAAATATACCTTTTTGTCTTTCGAAGAATAATAAGATCTTCGACCTTCTGCTCTGACGATTTCCGTTCTATGAAACGATTGTCTCAGCAACTTTCTTATATCTTCATTTTTTATTGTCTCCAGTCCTTCTTGGAATGCCTTTTTCTGCTTAGATACACCCACAATCTTATTTAGTAAGTGTTTTCCGATATCTGATTCATTAATCTGGTTATTTCGAATTGCTTTCACTTTGAGTCCATCACCATACACCCGTTCCATCTGTTGCGGAAGTTTCATAACCTTAGAAAATGACCTGTACTGCTGCTGTTGCTGTCGGTATCTGCACTGTCGGAGCGTGATTGACTTCTTATCAGCACCGCCCTCTTTCAGCAATGCAATGTCCTGCCGGCTCTTTCGCATCAAGGTTTCCAGGCGTCGCTGTTCCTGCAACGCCTCGTAAGTCGTATACTCTTTTCCGTTATATGACTTCGGTGTATTTTCCTCTGCCATCATTTGATTCAGCTCTTCATCCGTGTAATTTCTAACAGAAACGCCTGGTACGAAAGCAGTGTAATCATGGTAACAATTCGCTCCGTGCAATCCTGTTACCGTTCCGAGACCACAAACTGATTCAAGCTCTTTGTATGTATACACTCTGCCCTGCCAGACCTGGTGCGTTGGTCTTGCCCCCAGATGGAACGACACCTCATAGCTGTCCGTTCCAAGTTCATTGGCAACTTGTTCATTGATTTTTCCCTGCACCTGCCTAAAACCTGTCATGACCGCCATTCTCGCAGCCACATTTACACGGAAATGCGCTCCGGAATCATAATCAATCCATCGGAGTCCGCTGGTCGTCATCATATTGATTGTCCGGCTGAGCACCTTGTCATAACTCATAGAGCCTGACATGATATCCATAACTGCTGAATCCAAAGTGTTCTGATAGAAGTCCATCAATGGACTGTAACTTATCTTCCCGGTTGCCAGATTCCTGATTGCAAATCCCATTGATGCAGTCATATTTCTGAATGTATCTCTGGTCTGCACCTTCGCCGCATTCATCACGCTCTGCAGAACCGCATTCTGTTCTAAGGGGATCTGCTCAAATCCTGATTTCTTATAAGCACGACTATACCCATAATAGTGTGCGTACACTTCGTCTGAATATACTTTTTCCAGTTCTTCATTGGTTAATTGCAATGCCTCCTGTACATACCGTTGAATCTCAGCTTCGGACTTTCCCATCTGGATCAGCTTTTCTGTCTGCCAGTCAGCTGTCGAAGTAGAAAATCCATTTATCCGAATTGCCCGGACGATCTCAGTCATCACCCGCTGTTCCAGTGATGATAACGCCTGTTCAAATGGCAGCGGTATCTCTTCCAGTCTTCCTGGATCCATTACTCAATCACCTCTGGCTCCACATTCACCATTCTCTTTGCAGTTTCTTCGTCTTCGCCATACCACTTCATCCGGTATTCCCATGTCTGCATTACTCCCATTGCTACATCTTGCCGATCAGACTCCCTCGCTTTCTCCGAATCGACTACTATGGAATCATCCCAGGAAGCAGACAAGCGACATGCTCCCGATGGACACAGGTTGTAAATATCACACCAAAATGACATAGCGTCAACCAAGTCTTCCAAAGCTCTTTGCAATGCAATCTGACAACTGGCTACAAAGGAATAGGATCTCTGTTTGCTCGCCCTGACCTCCTCTGCAGTCTTGTCCGTATTATTCGGATCAGACAATGTTCCGTAGGCAAGATTACAATCAAACTCGATCAGACGCATCAGATGATTCCAGCCATTGTAGAATGATGAATCTCTAATCTCCGGCGAGAACACATCCAGAAGAGGTTTATCCGATACTCCCATACTGTATTCAACGGACCGATACAAACGATCCTTCCCGCCCGGATATTCAAAACTGTCTGAATCCGGTCTGTACTTAAGCAAACTCTCCGCGATATGTACCGCTGTCTCTTTTGATCCGTATTCCCAGTTAATCTGCGAATATCTGGTATCTGCTTCTGCAATGTGGTTGATTCCCTTAGAGCATACTGACACGCCTAATGGACTTTTAGAATCTACATGATTTCCGACTGGTACTGCAAAATATCCGAATGGAAGCTTTGACGCTCCCTGAATCCGCATCTCTGCAACAAGATCCTTCCACTTAGGTACTGCACTGATATCAATTTCTGTTCCCAGAACTCCATCTGTCCTGGACACAAACACTCTATTCTTAATCTGCAGCATGTCAGACGTTAATGTATGCAGCTCAATCCTGCTATAGATTACATCGCCTTGTCGAAACTGATCTAAAAATGCGCATCGTGTGATTCTCTCAGAGTCAAAATCTAATGGAAAGAAGCTGTCTGCCTGCAGATACTGAATAGAGATTCCCGACTCCGACACATACGGCTTGAAAATCATGGATCCTTTCGCAAATGCATATTCAGTCTGGATTCGGAGCTTGCTGATTACCGACTGATAAAGCTTATCGATATATGCTGCTCTTGCGCTTCCATCAACCTCGCTTTTCAACTCCAAAGTTACGAGCCTTGCAATTTCTCCTGCCACTGTAGCGAAAACCCCCGCATTTTCTATATTCTTATTAAGCCAGGGAGCTTTGCCAGCATATATTTTTGACCACAACTCAATCTGTGCTGCATTCTTTCCACTCATCGCATAATTAATCTGCTCGTCCTTCTCCAGCACTTTTTTCAAAGCCTGATACATTAACGTATAATTCATAATCCATCACCTACCCATATTTAATGAGCTGGCTGATTCGCCGCTCAAATGTATATTCAAAACTATCCAGCGAATCGATATCGCTGGTCCCATCATCCAACCTGACATTCTTGGTCAATTCCTTTGGATCCCAAACCGCCGTACAAAGAGCATTTACCAGGCTGTTACACTCGCCTTCAACATAGCCAAATCGCCCCTGTGCCATCAGTATCGCTGTGGCATTAATCCGGTCATTAATCTCTGCTTTCAGGGCATTTTCTACACGAATCCATCCCAGTCCATTTTTCCTCAGACTACTCCGTATTCCTGCAATCAATGTCTGCTCAGCGCTGTCAGCATATACGATCGTGACATATCCATACCGGCTCAGGATCCTCTGACAGAAATTGCAGAACATATTTCCCAACATCTCCGGGTCGATCTCTATCTGATTCCCACTCTCATCCTTGCAACTGATCCATTCTGACGCCAGAGCAACCACCATCCGATAGCCTCTTGTAATTCCTGTAGCGGTAAAAGAATGACCAGATCCACTGCCTCCGAAGTCAATCCCCAGATTAATTTCCATCAGATCTTTCGGTCGCTCCTTTAATCGGAACACATACTGTTTTGTACTCGTGTCATCTGCAAATCGCCGATAGATCAATCCACTTGCCACAACGCGCATACCCTTAATATCCCGCATGTACCAGATAGAATTTACATCATACCGGCTTTCAATCTCACGGAGTCTCTCCTGCGTGATATTGATATTGTCATAGATTGTACAATGCATATAATTATATCCGCCAGGGAAGTTTCCTGTTTCCTGCTGCTTCTGGTACTTGTCAATGTATTCAGAATAGATCTGCGCATTCGGATTATCCGGGTTCAGATCCCAGAATACTTTCAAGCGCTTCGCCGCTAACTGTCGGTTCAGTGCCTCTTTGATGGTCTTGTCATGATGCAGGTTAATCTCTGTAGCGATCCACATGCCGTAAGAGTTACCACGAATCTTTTTATAACTATCTTCCTTGGCTCCGCCAGCAAAGATAATAATCCGCTGTCTCCATCCCGTTGCCGGTCCTTTGACAAACAATGCTTCATTGTCTTTGTATTTTCCCCAATGACACTGCCCCCGGAAAATCCATTCCAACCCCATACCATTGCAGTCACCAATATTGAGCTTTGCATTAGCCATTGTGGATCCAGTGGCGAGATGGATTCGATCCGGCGTAGTCTTCAACTCATGAGCAAATGCAAATACATTATCCACTGTCTTACCGGCTCGCACTGCTCCTTCGGCCACATTGTAAGAACATTCGGCACATGCCCGGATATAATCTTTATGCTTGTCTGAAAACTGGAATGTCAAGGTTTTTTTCTTGGTAAACTTATTAGCCACTGCCATAGATCTCACCCTCTATATCTTCCATGTCCTCAATCTCCTGATTGTTTCCAGTAAGCTTATCCGTCTGAGCCTTGATCTGCGCTATTCTGGCTTTCTGCTCCTCTGTCGCAAGATCCCAGTTCTTATGCAGCAGATCTTCATACCGGTTGATCATGCCCTCCAGAGTCTTCTGCGCCCTTGCCTGGGCTGACAGGAAGTTCGCCTGCTTATCCCAGGCTTGCTGTACATCATATCCGGTAGCTTCACTTCCATTCAAGGTCATTTCCTTAGTTTTGTCATTCCGATCACGGACATACATGATCTTCTGTGCCCGGATAATGGCAGCGTAAGCAATCTGTATCTGATCCCACAGAACATCCAGCGGATTCTTCGGCATCTCCTGAATGATTGACAATGTTTCTTCCGGAAGATACTTCGAAAAGAATCCGTGCTTCTCAGCGTTCTTGTTTTGTTCCGGTGCTCCGCTACCTTCGGCATTCTTGTTGCCCGGCTGACCACCCTGCTTCCTTTTTCTGGATGCAACAGAGGGTGCACCCTGCGTATTTGAGAGTGCACCACGTTTTTTTATCTCAGACCAGCCATACCGCTTAACCCAACTCTTTATCGTATTCAAACTGGTATCATACTTTTCCGCCAATTTCTTGGGCGGGATACCAGACAAGTAATCTTTCTTAATCTGCTCTTTTACATCAGCCACGTCACCACCTCTCTCTTCTTCGTTTGTTTTGTCGCATTAGAAAAGACACCCCGGAGGGTGCCCTGTCTGTTTATTATGCTACTGGTACTTTTTTGATTTTAAATCTAATTGCCGCTTGTGGTAGCTCCTTATTTTCTTTATACCTCTCATAACGCTTTTTAGGATTTTCATTTTTCAAATATTCTTCTTTCGTCAAAAATACTTGCAATTCATATAATCCACTACATGGTATTGATATATTTGTTTCGTGAGAGAGTATTCCTGTATACGCCCCATATTGCAAATACTGCTTTTCAAGCCGATTCTTTCCGGACATTGCATATAATGCTATTCTTTTTCCATCTTGTCCGGTTCCATCTTCGTCCTTTATACACCGTAAATAATAATCCAAATCAAAATTTGCCTCTTCATTGGATCCAACGTAATTTATTCCAGTAAACACGCACAAATCCATTCGATTATTTTCGATTTCAACTTGATTATAAATCCCCATAATACTATTGGTTTCTTGATCATATCCTTTACATGGCACGGCAAAAACATTCAACTTATTCATAATTAATCATCCCACTTTTTGTCTTCCTTATTCTCTTCTACTGCTATTCCCCCATTATCTTTATATGTGAACTTAGCAATCTCATTTCGAGTTTTTTCAGAGGACTCTTCTATCTTACGTTCCACATCATTTTGCAAATTGTGTATATGCTCAATCATGTCGTTTCGGAACCCTTGTATTATTTCTACGGTCTTTTCTTGAGTTTTATTCGCTTGATCAACATTATAAAAGCTTAAAAACAGTGATATTATACCTATTACCAATGCCACCAGACCTAAAACAATTCCTACCCACGTATTAATCTCATTTAAGCCTATGATTTTTTCAAAGAAAATGCTACCCAGAAACAATCCAATTATGCTTGTTGCTAACACATATAAGACAAATTTTCCCCACAGATCTCTGAAGAACTGCACTATTGCATCAATATTCTTCTCTTTTTCTCTATTCCTTGTTAACCAGTATATATAAATACTTTCTAGCAGAATAATGATTACAAGAATTCCAACCAGTACCTTCATTCACTAGATCCTTTCTCTTTTTGATGACTCTATTCTATCATAGAATCAAGTGTTACGCAAAACAAAAAGACGACCATCCGGTCGCCCTCTTGCCATCTAAGGAAGTCAATTCATCATGCCATCGAAGAAGTTTTCTTCTTTGTCTAGTATAATAATACCACACCTAAATTATAAATGTTATAAATCTTTCATGGCTATTCTTATGATCTGAGATACCCGCGCCTGCGTATATCCGACAACCTCTCCGACTTCCTGCTGGCTCATTCCTTCCAGGTACACCAGCTCCAGTATCTGCCTGCTGAGTCCTTCCGGCATCTTCATGATGATCCGTTCCGCTTCTGCCATATCAGCTAACAAAACTTTATGCCGCGTCTCCTTCTTCCGGATCCGGTCTTTGATCTCAGAAGCTTTCTTCGGCTCCTGCATCTGCACCGTTACATGCTGTTCGATGTACGGAAAATCATCGGATGACTTACTCACCTTACCAGATACCTCCGGCACGTCCTCCAGCTGTGTATACAATCTTTCCAATGTCCGTTCCAAACTTAGAAGCTCTCTTCTATTCGCTCGGTACCTTTTCAGACATTTCTTGTCCATCCGCATCACTCCCCTTGCCGTATTTCCGTCTGATATACTCTGACACACTCACGCTCTGATATGCCGGTTTCCGGAAGTCTGCCAGAGCTTTCTCATCTGTCTTGGCTTCCAGACCGTCATAATGCTTCTTCTGAGCTATCTTCTGTTCTTTCTTGTCTCTCTTCTTCCGCATCTACCACCACCCGCTTTCTTCGGTCTTGTGATCGGCATGAATGAATATCACCGGTCTGGTTCCGTCCGAACCATCGTTGATGATCTCCATCTCGCCTATGTAATTAAAATCCTCTGCCGTATCAAGATATACTGTCAGGCTGACTTCGCCGCCCAGTACCTCATCCACGCGTTGAGACACTGCCTGTTTAAATTCTTTCGTCTGCGTAGCATCCGGCTTTTCCACCGTAATCGGCG
>OJNQ01000643.1_pt1 | contig 26741 bp, 10 predicted proteins | sample 1597621 | NCBI WGS metagenome assembly OJNQ01 (sample SAMEA2452137, study PRJEB22498) | human gut metagenome | reverse complement strand
ACAGTCTGAGAGCCATGTTTACCTGAGACTGAACAAGGTTCGCGTCTGCTGTCATTCTTGTAATAAATGTAGATGCGCCGTATTTATCTACATTGGTATAGGAAAGCTTTTGAATATGACTAAATAACTCATGTCTTAATTCCTGTCCGAAACCGGCTGATGCTTTTGCAGCAAAATACTGGGCTGTAATGGAAAATGCCAGTCCCACAAAAGCTAATAATACAAGAACTCCTCCCATTTTTAACACATATGATGTGTCATTTGTCTTTATACCATTGTCAATAATTGCTGATACTACTAACGGTACAATTAAATCAAAACATGCTTCAAGCATTTTAAACAATGGTGCGCAAAATGATTCCTTCTTATAATTTTTTAAATACTTTAGTAAACTCTTCATGAATACGTCCTCAAATTAATTTTTTACTAAACAAGTATACCCTTTATGGTTAAAGTTAGCAATTAGAAAATATTTATACTTTTTATGAAACATCTTTTCCCTATAAACAGCGTTTTTCCTTGACCGAATGTGGTGCTGGTGCTATTATTTAAGGTGGTTTATCCCAAATATTGCAGGGCAATATTTGAAGAAAATAAAATTTAAGAGGTACATGAATATGAGTAAAAGTTTTGATGATTTACTAAAACAGGTTGCAGATTGTCCTAAAAAGACTGTTGCTGTAGCATGCGCACACGATGATGCTGTTTTGGAGGCTGTAAAGGCTGCAAAAGAAAGAGGCATTGCCGATGCTATTTTAGTTGGTGATGAATCTAAAATAAGAACAATTGCACAGGTTCTTAAAATGCATTTAAATGATTATAAGATAATCGATGTTGCCGATCCTATTGAAGCAGCAAGAACTGCTGTTAAATTAGTTCATGACGGCGAAGCTGATATGTACATGAAGGGACTTATTGATACAAAATCATTCCTTAAGAGTGTATTAGATAAGGAAGTTGGTTTAAGAACAGACAAAACATTATCACACGTTTGCGTTTTTGAAATAGAAGGTATTGATCGTCTTTTATTCTTATCAGACGTTGCTTTTGTTCCTTATCCTGACCTTGATACAAAGGCTCAGATTATTAAGAATACAGTTGAAATTGCACATGCTTGTGGTATTGAATGTCCAAAGGTAGCTCCACTTGCAGCTGTTGAAGTTGTAAATCCAAAGATGCCTTGTACTGTAGAAGCTGATGAACTTACAAAGATGAACGAAGAAGGAAAGATTACAGGTTGTATTGTTGACGGACCTCTTTCACTTGACCTTGCAATAGAACCTGAAGCAGCTTACCACAAAGGTACAACTGATAGAAAGATTGTTGGTGATGCTGATGTATTATTATTCCCTGACATTCATGCAGGAAACATCACATACAAAGCTTTAGTTCATACTGCTAAATGTGTTAACGGAAATATTTTAACAGGTACAAAAGCTCCTGTTATCTTAACATCACGTTCAGATGAATTCGAAGTAAAGGTTAACTCAATTGCACTTGCTGCAATCGTTGCTGAAAACCTTAAGTAATCTAATTTTTGATTTATAAAAACGGGCAATTGTTGTTTGTTTAACTTTTGCCCATTGTGATAAATGACAATACATTTAATTTATTGGAGGTATAAAAATGTCATACAAAATTTTAATTATCAATCCTGGTTCTACTTCTACTAAGATTGGTGTATATGAAGATGAAACTCAGTTAATGGAAGAAACTCTTAGACATTCAACAGAAGAAATTGCAAAATATGATACTATTTACGATCAGAAAGATTTCCGTAAAGAAGTTATTTTAGATGTTCTTAAAGAAAAGAATGTTGACTTAAATGATATTGATGTTGTTGTAGGTCGTGGTGGTTTATTAAAGCCAATCCCTGGTGGAACATATGCTACAACTCCCGAATTATTAGAAGACTTAAAGGTTGGAAAACAGGGACAGCATGCTTCAAACCTTGGTGGTATTTTAGCTTCAGAAATTGCTGCAGAAATCAATGTTCCTTCATACATTGTTGACCCGGTAGTTGTTGATGAATTAGCTGATGTTGCAAGATTATCAGGACATCCACTTTTCCCAAGAACTTCTATTTTCCATGCTTTAAATCAGAAAGCTGTTGCAAAGAGATATGCAAAAGAAGTTGGCAAGAATTACGAAGACTTAAACTTAATCGTTGTTCATATGGGTGGCGGTGTTTCAGTTGGTGCTCATAAGAATGGTAAAGTTGTTGACGTTGCTAATGCATTAGATGGTGATGGTCCTTTCTCACCTGAACGTTCAGGCGGACTTCCAACAGGTGCTTTAGTAAAAGCTTGCTTCAGTGGCAAATATACACAGGCAGAAGTTGGCAAGATGTTAAATGGTAACGGCGGTTTCAATGCTTATGTTGGTTCTAATGATATGAGAGATTTACTTAAAATGATCGAAGAAGGCGACAAAAAGGCTGAAGCTGTTGTTGATGCTTTCCACTATCAGTTATGTAAAGAAATCGGTGCCATGTCAGTAGTTCTTGGCGGAAAGGTTGACCAGATTATCTTAACAGGTGGTATTGCTTACAGTGCCAAGACACAGGCAGATATGAAGAATGCTGTTGAATGGATTGCCCCTGTAACTGTTTACCCTGGTGAAGATGAATTACTTGCACTTGCACAGGGTGCTTTAAGAGTTATGAATGGTGAAGAAGAAGCGAAGGTATACTAATCTTATACTTATTGCAGGAGATTATTTATATGAATAAAAAAAGATTATACAAGTCATCAAGAAACAAGAAAATATGTGGTGTATGCGGTGGTATCGCTGAATACCTTAACATGGACCCAACTGTTATAAGATTAATTACAGCAATTATTGCCTTAGCATGGGGTTCAGGAATCATCTTATACATTATTATGGCTTTTGTAATGCCTTATGATAATGAAATAACATATTAACTTGTTTTATTGTTGCAGACATTGATTATAATATTTCTATAGCGTTGTGATTAGAATTGCAAAGCGATTCAATTAACGATTTATAGTTATAAAAAGGTGTTCAACTTATGGTTGGATGCCTTTTTTGTTTGTTATTTTTTCTAATGTACCCCGACATATTAAATTTTTCTTTTTTCGGGGTACTTTTTCCTGTTATTCAATCTTTTTGTTACTATTTTTGCTTATAAATTTTCCCTAATGTACCCCGACATATTAATTTATTCTTTTTCCGGGGTACTTTTTCCTGTTATTCAATTATTTTGTGACTTATTTTTCTTGTTTTTTACGTTAAACGTACCCAGAAATTTGCACTTTTTCATATATTGGGGTATTTCGTTCTTTTATAAAAACTTTATGTTGTATTTTATCGTTTTATTTTTGCCAATTCCGTACCCCAAAATTTTCTATTTTTGTTATTTTGGGGTACATCACCACAACAAATACAATATTCAGGCTAGTTTGTGGTGTTTGTCTCTGCATTCTTATATTATATGTTACTTTTTTATTGTGTTTTCACCTGTAAAAAGCCACAACAATTATTGTGTTTTCATCTGTAAAAAGCCACAACAATTGTTGTGGTTGCTTTACATTTCCCACAAAAAAAGCCTCCCACACCCTTCAGTATGAGAAGCTTTCTTAACTTTAATTCTTCCAAGACATAATACATTTTAACTTATAACAAACCACAAACTTCGTTTACTATTTCAATGCATTATAATTCTCTGAATTTGCTTATTTCTTATAAATTGCTGCCTTGTAATAATATTTCCTATATTACTTCTTGTAAGCCACTACCTTGTAGTAATATTTCTTATTACTCTTCTTTGCCTTGAATGTTGCTAATGACTTCTTAGTAATTGTCTTTACTTTCTTATACTTGCCGTTTTTCTTTGTGCTTCTGTATACTTTGTATCCTGTTGCACCTTTTACTTTCTTCCAGCTAAGTACTGTTCTGCCGGCTTTCTTCTTTGCCTTAACTTTCAACTTTTTAGCCTTTGGTGTTGCCTTTACTGTCTTTGAATCAACAGTTTCGCCCTTTTCGTTTACTGCAACTACTTTATAATAATACTTCTTGCCTGTCTTAACCTTCTTGTCTGTGTATTTTAATGATGTTGTTGTTGCAATGTTTACGAATTTGCTGTTCTTTCCGACTTTACGATATACCTGATATTTTGTAGCATTGTCGGCTTTTGTCCAAGTTAATTTAACTATATTGTAAGCTGTCTTTGCTACTTTTACTGTTGCAGGTGATAATTTCTTTGTATGTGTATCTCCTGAAGCATCAATTGTAGGTGTATCGTCCTTTGTATAATCATCAACATAGTAGAACTTTATTGTGTCTCCTGCTTTTACTTTATAATCAGCAATTCCTACGTTTGGAGCCTTGCCGTTTACTGCGTACATCCAACCACTTCTTGGACCATTATCAAATTCACCAAGAGTTATTCCTGATGGTGTTTTGATTGCTGAAATGTAGTTAGTTGTTCCTTCTGATGAATAGCCGTTGTCTTTTAATGCTTTTGCAATTACATCTGATACTGTTGCACCGTTCTTTACTGTTACTGTAATATCATTAATCCAGTTAGTATATGATTTATGAGCATTTGTTCCATGAACATCATCACCTACTAAAGTAAACTTAGTCTGGATTACATTACCCTTGATAATATCAAGCTGTAATTCTGCTTCTTCCAATACATCAAAGTTAGTTACAAGAGATTTCTGTGTTGCAGTTAAGCTGTCATAAGCTGCTCTTGCTTCCTTAATTGCTGCTTCGCTATCCTTTGTAACCTTGCCAATTGAAGCAATTTTTTCTGTAACTTCTGCTGCTAACTGTTTGTTTTCTGTTTCAGCATCCATTGCAGGAATCTTTGTATCCATGTAATCATCAACATAGTAAAGAATTACTGCATCGTTTTCCTTAACTACATAATCTGCCATTCCAACACTTGGAGCTTCTCCATTTACAGCATACATCCAACCACTGTTTGAACCATTATCATATGCTGCAAGTTTTGTACCTGTTGGTGTTGTAATTGCTGTAACATAGTTGTACTCAGCGTTTACTTCTGCTTCATAACCTTTTGCCTTTAAGCCCTTTGTTATTACATCTCCTGCTGTTGCATCTTTTCTAACTTTTACTGTAATGTTACTAATCCATCTTGTATAAGAAGTATGGATTTTTGTTCCGTGAACATCATCACCTACCAATGTAAACTTAGTTGAAACTGCATTGTCTTTTATATTTTCAAGCTGTGCTTCAGCCTGTACTAATACATCATAATTAGTTACTAATTCTTTCTGAGCATCTGTTAGTGCGTCATAAGATGCTCTTGCTTCTTTAATAAGATTTTCGCTACTTTCTGTAACTTCTCCAATTTCAGAAATCTTCTTAATTACTGCATCTGCTGCCTTCTGATTATCAGCAGGATCCTCAACTGTTGGAACCTTAGCATTGCTCCAATCGTCAACATAATAAAGAATAATATTATCGTCTTTGCTAACCTTGTAACCGCTGATTCCCACGTTTGGACTCTTTCCATTTACAGCATACATCCAACCACTGCCTGAACCATTATCAAATGCCTTTAAGCTTACTCCTGATGGTGTTGTTACACCTGAAATATAACTTGTTGAGCCGATAATTGAATATCCATACTGCTTAAATGCTTTTACAATTACATCCGATGCTTTTGAACCACTCTTAACTGTAATTGTCGCATTAGCAATCCAAGTACTGTATGAAACATGTCCTGATGAACCATGAACGTCATCACCTACTAATGAGAACTTAGTTGTTACTGCTGTACCCTTAATAATTTCAAGCTGTAATTCTGCTTCATCTAAAACATCATAGTTTGTTACAAGTTTCTTCTGTGCTGAAGTTAAAGCATCATAAGCTGCTCTTGCTTCCTTAATTGCATCTTCACTTTCTTCTGTTACTGTGCCGATTGCTGCAATCTTTTCTGTTACAAGTGAGGCATAATACTCATCTTCACCTTCATATTTAATCTTAACATTATTAAGATTCCAGTATCCATCCTTACCTTCTGTATAAAGCTTGTAAGATGTTAATGCCCAAACTGCCTGAATTGTAGCATACTGGTTTACTTTTCCACCTTTAAGATATACGAAAGCTCCATCATCTTCACTGTAATAGCTCATTAAAGCTGTTAATGTGTTCTTATATTTTGTACCAATTGTTGTTGTTACATCTTTGTTTAATGAAGTTAAAGCAAGTACAACCATTGCTGTTGTGTTTGCATTTCCATAATCATAATTTGCGTCAGCTTTTGATTCAATATAAGTTAATGCTTTTTCAATGATTTCTTTTGCTGCTTCATTATCCTGATATCTTCCGAGTGCCTGAAGAACCATTGCTGTTGTATCGACATCTGACGAGCCCTTTGTCCAGCCGATACCACCGTCTTCATTCTGGAATTTCTTAAGTTCTGCAATAATCTTCTCTCTTGACCACTTAGCATCACTTGGAATTACTGTATTTCTTGCATCAAGTGCCAATAAAGCATATGCTAATTCATTTGCTCCGTCAGACAACTTTTCACTGTTGTAAATTAACTGTGCAATATTTACACCGTCTACATTTGTTATGTCTCTGTTTATAAGTGACAAAACTAGAGCTGCCTTTTCCATGTCAGTAGGCTTTGTTCCTTCTACTGTCCAATTCTTGCTTGCCTCTACTACTGCATCATAATATTTATTGGCTTCCTGAATTGTAATAGATTTTCCTGCTCTTGCAAGTGTATAAAGGTTCCATGCACCGTTAATGTCATAATTTTGGTTAACATTCTTTTCTGCATATGAAAGGAATCCTTCCAATCCCTTATTTGTAAGAGCTGTCAAATCAGGTGCTTCCTGTTCACTTGCTTCAACCTTTATTGTCAAAACAACAGGTTCTACATTATTTGTTTTATCAACGGGTGTTCCTGTAGCTGTAACTGTGCCTTCACTTAATCCGTATACGTAATAATCTGTGCCTGGAAGCCAGTTATTATTGTCAGGTGCACTTTCGTCCCTCTTCCACTGATAAGCTGTTTTTCTCTCAATTTTTGCAATTCCATCTGTAGAATATGTCCAATTAAGTTCCGGTTCAGTAACACTATAACCTTCTTCAGATTTTTCACCTGTGAAAGTTAAGTTAACTGCTGATTCTTCATTAGCCTTAATTGTAATTTCTTTTTCATCTGTTGTTACAGATGTTAAAGGATTTAAATATTTGTATGTTACATCTTTTGAACCTGAAACAACATTTTCAGTTCCATTTGGATCTGTGTCCTTAATAGTTGCTGTATATGTAACTGTTCCTGCCTTGTATGGTACATAACCAATAACCATACTTGGAACATATTCACCAATAGTTTTATCGCTGCTTTCAATTGTGTAATTAGCTGCATTAGTTGCGTTTGCCGGATCAACTATTACTGATGAATAATCAGGTACAAAATCCTGGCCGTTAGTGCTGTTGGCATTTCTGCCGTGAATTGTTACGCTATCATTAATTGCAGGTGTAACTGATTTTACTGCCACGTATTCTGATGTTAATGTTACGTCTGCCTTTAAGTCTGTGTTGTCGCTATAAATTGCAGTAATTTTTGAAGTCCCTGCTTTTTTAAAGCTAAAACTGTTTGAACCCGGAATATTCTCAATAAAACTTTCATCATCAACTTTTAATGAAAATCTTCTTGGAGAAATTGCTACAAACTTGTTCTCATTTTTGTATTTAACTTCCATCTTTACAGTTTTTATTTCTGAACCCTGAACTGTAAATTTTCCATTTGTAACATCCTGTCCGTCAATGTATACTTTTATTTCTTCAACATCTTTGTTATATGCTTTAAGATTAAATGTAGCTACTACTTCTGAACTACCATCTTCCTTAGTTTCAGTTGCCTTAACAACTGCTGTGCCTGCTTTGTCAACTCTTATTACTCCACCATCAGAACCAACCATAATAGCTCCGCTAGGTTCTACACTTTCATATGACCATTCAATTGTGCTTGTTGAAGGTACTCCTTCTAAGCTTAATGAACCGGCAATATTAGAGCCGTCAACGTCATTGCATGAAATTTCTAAATTTTGATTTTCTACTGTAACTACCGTGTTGTCAAACTTAGTAAACTTAACTGTGTATTTGTTTGCAGGTAAAGTACTTCCCGGATTGTAATTCTGGCTTTCACCAAAATATGGATAACCTGTATTTCCGTTTCTTCCCCAGCTCACACCGTTTTCGCCCTTATTTTCATTTAAAGCACTTACGAAATCTAAAGATTTCATATAATCCTTAGTTTCTGAATATGAATTAACAAGAGCTCTTTCAGGAATAACACTGTTGTCTAATGTTTCTAACCAATATGTATTAATTAACTGTCCTTCTCCTGCAGTATCGTTAGTTCCGTACTGATTAAAGAAAGCACCTGCCTTGCCTTCACTTACTGAATAGCTGTTAGATACAATACCTGCATCTGTTAATCTTCTGGCAAAACCGCAAGTTCCTGTTCCTGAAATATCTGTATAACAGTTAATAATTGCACCTGACATGTTGCTTCCAAGAGGTCCCTTATATCCCTGACCAACATTCATTGTTCCTGTAAAATAAACATTCTGAATTATACCATCTTCATTTACATTTGAAAAAATTCCATCTGAAATGTTTTCAATTTTAATAGAATGTCCTTTTCCATCAAGAACACCATTAAAGTTTTCCATGCTAAAATAAAAATCATCTTCTGTGTTTTTAACTGTAATATCATTGTCTAAAACATAATATTTTCCACTTGAAGCTGTAATCGCATTTAAATCTTTTAATGTTTTTATGTGCGTAATCTTACTGTCATCTGTTGGCAATGCTACAGGCTTAGTCGGTTTATTATTCTTTAAATTACTAATTGCAGATACTAAATTATTTGTAGCTGTTGTAATCTGAGCCTTTGTTGCCTTATCATCTTTATTAACTTTAATTGCTTCTGCTAAAGCTTCCTGCAATGCATTCCATGACTTATCAGTATAGTCAGCCTTTGTTATCTTCTGAGCAACTTCAATCTGTGCTACTAACTGAGTTTTGTCAACAATATCAGATGGTACTGTTAAAACAGGCAATCCATTGTTGCTTCCATCAGTTGGTAATGACCATTCAAAGCCTGTGTCAGAAATATCTTTGTTTAATGCCTCTATTCCTTCAGAAGCCTTTAACTTTTCTTCTGTCTTCTTCTCACAGTTGACTTTTGTTGCACTTCCCATAGATACAGGTGATAATCCTACCGTAAAATAGCTGTTTGAAATTGTAGACTGTGATGATGAACTTGTATATGCTATTCCTCCCATAGAATAGTCACCAAAACTTCCTGCAAAATAGCAGTTTGAAATCGTAGAACCTGACATTGTTCCTACTAATCCACCTACTTCTCCCCAATCTGTTGTTGCTTTTATTTTTGCAGTTGAATAACTATTTACAATTGTACCTGAAACAGTATTTGCCATACTTCCTGATTCATCAGGTAATGTAATTTCAGAAGTACTTGTTACTCCAAGGTTTTCGATTGTTCCCTCAACCTTGTCTGCCAAATATGTATCTGCTAATGTGATTGTGTGACCTTTTCCGTCTAAAGTTCCTTTAATGTCTTTAATATACTGACCTGATTCTAAAGTAATATCATCAGTTAATGCATAAACATCTCCCTCTTCAATTACTTCAGGTAATTCTGATGCATCCTTGATTGTGTAAGGATCATCTGCAGTACCCTTTCCATTAACACCTACTGTTGGAATTGTATAAGGGTATGCATTCCAATCATCAATAAAGTATGCAGTTATTTTTTCCCCATCTTTAAGAGTATACTGAGGCATAACTACATTAGGATCAGGATCTGCACCATTTATGGCAAACATCCAACTACATGCATCACCGTTAGAACCACTTCCAAGAACTGTTCCGTCGGGCTTTGTAATGCTGTTTAATCCATCCCAACTATTTTTTTCATAACTATATCCATTGCTTTCCAATGCTTTCTTAAAAGCATCATCAGCAGTTGCCCCTTCGTCAACTGTAACTTTGTAGTTTACAAGCCAGTTCTCGAAACGGGTATGTGCTTCTGTTCCGTGAACGCTGTCGCATACTACTGTTACAGATACAGTTATCTGTTCCTTAGTTTCAGACTCTTATGCCTGAACACTTGTATTTGCAAAAACATTTACAATATTAAACTGAGTAAACATAAGTGCACATACTAAAACTAAGGCAACGCCACTTTTCCAAAGTTTTTTCATTCTGTTCCTTATGATGTAACTTTACATCATCTCTCCTTTCATTTTTCCTTTTTTAACACCACTGTTTCCTATCACTTATTAAGTAAAAAAATCGGGACACAACATTATTGCGTCCCGGCAAAATCAAAACTCGCGTAACAAACCTTCAGATTCAATCTGAAAGCCTGTCTTTAAAAAGCTTATAACTTGCCATTTGCAATTACGTGTGTAAATGGAAGAAATTCTAAGCAGGTCTCCTGACTTATGCAGTAACGTTTTTTCTACCTTCTCATGCCTTGGCACAATGGTTGACTTCTATATAAAAGTCACTGAAAAAACTACACATTTACAGTAGCACGACTGTACAGGTCTCTCACCTGTTTTCCTCTTAGCTCTAAAGACAGACTTTAGAGAACTTAGAATCGTTGTGTTAAAATCGGTGTTATTGTACCACGTTTTTTATAAATGTTCTAGAGCAAATAATAATTATTATCTGCTGTTGTATTCATTTACTCTCCATCTCCTTACTGCATAAAAAAAACGAGACGACCGAAGTCGTCTCGTAAAAAATCTAACTTTTTGGGGGCATCTCACATTGGTGGATAGCCTTTTTCTTTTATAATAATTTTACATTTTACTTTGTAAGTTTCATTTTCTTCTTAGCACTCCATGGACCATACTTCTTGTTTCCATTGATTACTGTGAATGCTCTTGCCTGTACATAGTACTTCTTGTTCTTCTTAAGTTTCTTAAATGTAAGCTTATTACGTTTGAATACCTTTGTAATAGTCTTCTTAGCCTTAAACTTCTTAGTTGTTGAAACTCTTACTTCATAGCCCTTAGCACCTGCAACCTTCTTTAATGAAATCTTTGCTTTAGTTGTTCTCTTCTTCTTTGTTGCCTTTGTTACTTTAGTCTTGCCAACTTTTACATTAATATCACTTGAAGCACTTGGTGCTACAGTTGTGTTGCCACCATTACCAATGTCTGATGTATTTTCACCTGACTTAGTTGTTGTTGCCTGTGTTGTTTCTCCAGGTTTTGTTGTTACCTCAGTCGTTCCACTAGGGTTTATAGTAGGTGCCTGAGTTGTTGTTTCACTAGGTTTAGCTGTTGTTGGTGTCGGTTTAGTTGTTGTTGTAAGTTCAGGTGTTGTTGTTGGCTGATTAGCTACTACAACTTCTTTTGTTACACCCTTTGATTCAATTCCATTTAATCTTGATGTTACCTTAACAATATGTGTTCCAGCATCAATATTGTTGTATGTATATGTTCCGGCTGATGCTAAGTTCATATCCTTAACCTTGCCATCAATGTAAACCCAATATGTCTGTCCGTTATCTGCACCTGTCCATGTTACTGTAACAGTATTATAAGTTGGGCTTTCTACAACTAATCCTTCAGGTTCAACAGGCATATAAATGTCTGTTCCCATAATTGCTACTTCTGAAATCTGATATCCCCAACTGTAACTACCATCGTTAAGTTTAACTCTTACATATCTTACTGTATCGTAATTATATGTTGAAGGGTCAATCTTATTTTCCATAACATCTTTGTACTTAGCATCCTTAACATTAATCATTTCCTGGAAGTTCTGTCCATCTGCTGAAAACTCAACTGTATAAGTCTTAGCATATGTATTGTCTGCCTTAAATGCTATTAAAAATTCTTCAATATTAGAAATTGGATAATTTTCTCCAAGGTCCATATTGATTGTTGCCGTCTGTGCTCCATGTTCTGTGTGAACACAAACACCGTTGTTATCTGATACGATACCATCTGTTAATGATGATACATCCTGGTTTCCTTCACCTTCGTATACCTTGTCAACAGTTATCTTTGCTCCCTTTGAAATATTTCTTACAGTGTTAATGTAATCCTTTAATGAACCGTCATCTACTTTAACTTCCTTTGAGATGCCCTTAGATGTTAACTTGTTGTAATATGAAACTACCTTAACTGTATATGTTCCTGCATCTAAGTTATCAATTGTATATGTTCCTGCAGTTACTCTGTCACCTACAAGGTTGTTGTTTAAGTATACCATATACTTGTAATCATCCTGATTTTCACCGGCTTTAATTGTATATGTAATCTGGCAATACTTATCAGATTTTACTGTTACTTCTGCAGGATCATCACAGTACTGTAATTCTGCCTTCTTAGCATTCTTGTCTGTACTTAATGCTGCAATTTCTCTTACCTGAACACCCCATGTGTATGCTTCAGGATAATAGAATCTAATGTATCTTACTGCGCCTGTTACTCCTGTCATATCCTGAGTATCTACACAATTCTTGTTTTCGCAGGCATCCTTTACAGAATCTCCTGTTACTTTTTTAACTGTTTCAAAATCAACTCCGTTAGTTGAGTACTGGATTTCGTAACCGTTAACAGGAGTATCTCCTCCATTGTTTTCTTTGTATTTTACAACTAACTTATCAATAGTTGCGCTGTCATAAGCATCTCCTAAATCAAGTGTATAACTTGTTCCTGTTGTGGCAAATGCTGTAGCAATATGTTTGCCTTCAAAGTTACCATCTGTAATGTCGCTTTCGCTACCGCCTTCACCATTCTGCTTATTAGGAAGTGCTACAACATTCTTACCTAATCCAATGTTAAATTGTCCGTCTGCAACCATTTCTTCTACAGTTATAGGTAAAACTGTCACTTCACATGTTGCCTCAAACTTACCTATCTTAGCTGTAATAGTTGTTGTTCCCTCTGACTTAGCTGTTACTGTTCCTGCATCATTAACTGTTGCAATCTTTTCATCCTTTGATGTCCATGTAACTGTTGTGTCATCTGTTGTGTTGCTTGGATTAATTGTAAGCTTCAATGTTTCTGAAGTCTTATTCTTAATTTCAAGATTCTGTGGAGCAATTTCAATTGATGTAATATGTACAGGATCTGTTACTGTAATCTTACATGTTGCTTTCTGTCCGTTTGCAGCTTTTGCTGTAATTGTAGCTGTTCCCTTTGAAACACCTTCAACTAAACCGTTGGCATCTACCTTGGCAACACCTGCATTATCACTGCTAAATGTAACTGACTGGTCTGTTATTGCTGAAAGCTGTAACTTGTTTCCAATTGCTACTGTTGCTTCTGTCTTATTTAATGAAATTGTTCCTTCAATAATAATATCTGACTGAACAGGATCTGATAATAACATTCCCTTTCTATATGTTACAGCCTTAATTGTTACTGATTTGTCTACTGTAATTGGTCCTTCATAAGTAGCTGAATCTTCTGTTGGAGTTGCTCCATCAGTTGTGTACTTAATTTCAGCACCCTTTACTGCTGTTGACATTGTTACTGTCTGTGTTCCCTTATAAGTTCCACTTACAGGTGTAATTGTTGGTGCCTTAGCCTGTACTGCACCAAATACCTGCATTTCATAAATTGAGTAACCATACTGAGTTCCTCTTGAAACACCCTGCATCTTTACGTATCTTGCCTTTGTTGCCGCAAAACTTGATGTGATTTCTCCAACCATACCATTTTCCTTAGCAACTGTTGTCCATTCTTTTCCGTCTGTAGATACCTGAATTTCGTATTTTGCCGCATAAGCTGCTTCCCAGTTAATTGTAACTGCGTTAACTGCCTGTACTGAACCAAGATCTACCTGAATCCATTCATCATCTGCTTCATTGTCGGCCTGCCATCTTGTGTCTGTTGTACCATCGAAAGCCATATCGGCTGTATTTGCACCCTTTGATGAAGATGCTGTTGCTTTCTTCTTAAGTCCTAAATTAGCACTACTGCTTACTGTATCCCCGGCAATTTCAAATACTGTTGCTGAATATGTTGAATCAAGATATCCATCCTTAACTGCAACTGCCTTTAATGTAGTGTTGCTTGAAATCAAAATCTTTCCTGTGTATTCTTTTGATTCTGTTGTTGGAATTGTACCATCTGTTGTGTAGTAAATCTTAGCATCTGCATCTGAGCATGATAATTCAACTAACTGTGTATCATCAAATGTTACTTTTCCTGTTACATCTTCTGTAACTTTTCCTGTTGCTAAAGCTGTAGCCTTAACTGTAGGTGTTGCTGCCTGAGTTAATTCAAACTGTTTTTCTGTGTCAATGTTAAAGCTTACAAATGCCTTTGCACCAATGTTAGCTTTACCAATCTGTTTTCCAAACTTATCTTTAATTGCTACTGTCTGTGTCTTGTCTGTAGCATTCCAAACTTCTGCTGTGTATACTGTCTTGCCGTTTGTATCCTTACGATATACAGAACCTGTAATGTTGCCTGTTACCATGTAATCATTTGTTCTGTAGCCTAACTGATCCATTGCTGAAATAAACCATAATGTATTAGCTCTATCTTCAACCTGTACATTTGTTACGTTAGCTTCAAACTTGTCATATGCACTCTGTGCATTAGTCTGTGAAAGGAATGGCCATGTAATATGCTGCCATCCGTTATCAGGTGTTACATACTTGTCCGGATTGTGCCATGAATCATCTGCACTAACTCCGTTTGCCAAATCCTGATCAAATAATTTCTTTTCTATGTTTATTGCATAATTAGTATCATCTACTAATCCCTGATATATCTTGGCACATTTTTCCTGATTCATACCATAGTTTGTAAGGTATTCAGAAATAGGTAACCACTGGATACCGTATACATAAACAGGCTGTCCACCAAAATATGTTCCATATCCCATTGAAGCGCCATAAATCTGACCTGTTCCCTGGAACGGATAATCATAAGCCTGATCTGCTGCTCTGTCAGGATGATCACCTAACCAGTTAGTTTCATCATAGTCGAACCAGTACTGCTCAATCGCTTCCATTTCTGTTGTGAAGCCGTAAGCTCCGGCATCAATGTAAGTGCTATTCTGTGATACTTCACCCCAGAGATACATACCTACCCAGCTGAACAATGCTTCTGAAGCTGATTCCTGGTTGTTACCTGAATCGCTGTCTGCATATCCGCCTGCCCATGAGTGTCCTGAATACTGGTCAAATGCTCTAAACTTACAGAACATATTGCCATCATCTTCAGGTTCCTTAGGATCTGCGTAATCCCTTACAAGAAGTTCAATCATATCTTTGTAATCGTTGTAGAACTGCTTGTCGTATGTAGCAAGTACTGCTGCACCAAACATAAAGTATCCATATGTAAAGTGGTGGTCGCAGATTGCTGCGTTGGCACCAAATGAACTTTCAGGATAATAAAGTGTTCCCCAATCCTTATTGTAGATTAAGTAACAGTCATCATCTTCACCGTCATATGTGAACCAGTCAACCATAATGCTCTTTAATTTCTTTAATAATTTTTCTCTAATTTCTGTTTCACCTAACTGGTCAGCCATAAGAGCGCTGATTGCAAGTGGGTGAACATTCTTACCTTCCCAGTAAGCATCAGCAACAGGTGCTGTGTTAATCTTAGATGCTACTACCTGGTTAAGGTATTCAACCATTTCAGTTGTATTAAACATGCTGCTGTCAGGCTTTGTAAATGTTGGAAGTAAACCTGAGAACTGCTGTGTTGTCTTGTATTCATTAGCCCAGATAGATTTCATGTCACCACGAATTGAGTAATATGTTGCATCCGGGTTATCTGCATCTGATGAATATTTCCACTGGTGTGGGAATAAACAATGCATTGTTTCATTTGAGAATTCCTTTCTCATAGTCTTAGTTGTAGCTGTATATGTTGTTACAACCTTATTGTTAGCCTGATCAAATGTGTAGCCAACGTGTGTGTTTGTTACAAATGCGTAACCATGTTTATAATACCGGTCAATGTCACCTTTCTTTGTCATAGCTGCAAGTGACATATAATTTTCATTTTTTGAAGGGAATGTCACCTTAACGTTATATCTTGAACCTGCAACCATTACCTTAAATATTGTTCCTTCAGGTACGTTCATACAATAATAAGAGCCATCGTTTTTAGCCTTAGTATTTTCATCATCCATTGACTTAAAACCAATGTGGTCTGTTGTAATTGTGTCCCCTTCTTTAGCTAAAATGCTATTTCCATTGCCATCAAAAAATTCTGTAATTGATGATGAGTTAATGAAAAATGTTGTGTTATCACAGAACTCACTGAAAATGTAAGGTGAACCCTTAACTACAGTTGACTTCATCTGCATTCCACTGTTGTCCATTAAACCTAACTGTACTGAGTAATCACCATAGCTTTCTACTCTGTCATAACCCTTTTTAGAGTTGTATTTTTCAGGTAATACATAGAAGTCAATTCCTGTTTCAGTAGACTGGTCTGTTCCAAGGTCAGTTTCCTTTCTTGTTCCAACCCATCCTGCTGTTGCAAGCAAAACTCCAAGTCCCTTAGTTGAGAACTTAGCCTTTAATGGTGTTGAACAAAGTAAGTTACTAAATGTCTGAACCATTGCTGATGACCACCAGCTGTTTGAATCGATTGGTGTCTTTATAGTTTCTTCATTAACAAATGTTGGTAACTTGTTCTTTTCCTTATACATTTCACCTGAAACATATGAACCTTTACCATTCTTGTTGTTAATAACCTGTCTTGTTGGAAGTGGAGCGATTGTTTCGTTTTCCTTACTATCGCCTTCTCTGTATTCATAAACACTTAATTCGTTAATTCCTACACCACTACCGCTTTCAACCTTAGTATAGCCTATGATTCTTACATATCTGACATTCTTTTGATACATGGTAACATCATCAATCATATTAGCGTATCCTCTAAGATTTCTATGAACTGTTGTCCATGTCTTAGCATCACTTGAAACCTGAATGTCATACATCTTTGCAGCATCGCTGTTAAAGTTAACAACAACTCTACCGATTGTGTATTCCTTCTGAAGGTCTACATAAATCCACTGGTCATCACCCTGATATGACGTAAATGATGATTTTGTATTTCCGTCTACTGCATTTTCAGGTTTTACATTGTTATACGCATCCTCTCTAAGATTTCCATCACTGTCATACATCCACCATTCATCACGAGTGTTTACTTCTTTTTCAGTGTCTCCACTTTTAACTATATTTGATTTTGATTTAACAGGCTTATTTAAAGCAAGGTTTTCACCATAGTCAACAGGTCTTTCAACCACGCCGTTTGTACCATAAACCTGAAATTCATATAATGAATATCCATAAGCCGGTAAAGCCTTTTCTGTCATTAATACTCTAACGTATCTTGCCTGTCTGCCTTCTTTGTTATCAATAATCTTAGTTAAATCAATTGTCTGTTCCTTATCATCTACAACCGGTGTTGTTTCACCTGAATTAGTTGGTGCTTCAGTTGTTTCTTCAACTGTAACATCACCTGAGATTGTAACTTCACCGCTTGTAATAACTTCACCTTTAGAATTGTAAGCTCTTACAATGTACTTATGAGTTCCTTCTAATAATTTAACTTCATTATTAAGGTCAAGTCTTGAATCCTTATCGAAAGTAAATCCATCAGGTGCTGTTGCTACTTCTTCCTGACCGTTGTTTTCAACGAAAATCTTGTAAGTAACTGCTCCTGAAACTGCACTCCATGAAAAGCCGGCACTTACTGTACCATTGTCCTTTTTTTTCTTGCTTCCAACACTGATTGCCATAGCTCCCGGCTTAACTGTTTCTTCGGGAGTTTCTTCTGAACCTGAACCGTTACCCTTTGTGTAAACTGTTGTCCAGTTCTCTTCATCGTTAGAAAACTGAATCTGATATGACTTAGCATAAGCTGCTTCCCATTTCAGATAAACATGGTCAAGGTCTGCTTTTGCTCCCAAGTCCACATACATCCATTCTATTTTGTTCTTGTAATCACTTTCCCATCTTGTAGATGTGTCACCATCTACTGCATAGTCTTCATTCTTACCTGAACTTACATATACAGGTCTACCTTCTGATATGCAATATGGTGTATTATCAGCCGCTGATATGTTTACAAGTTGTCCTTGAGGACATATGGTAACTACCATAGCCGTAACCAAGGTTAAAGACAATGCTTTTTTCATATTTTTTAGCATAATATTCCTCCATTCCCTAATATTATACTTAATATTATAAATTGCCTTTTTTTTATCTCAATGTTAAAAAAAGTTTTAGTTTCTTTTCAGCAAAATGCCTAATTCTTTATATAAATTTAACATTAAAATCTGAGTTTAGAGTATTATTTTTACCCTTGTTTTGTTAACTTTGCCCTAATGAGGTAAAATTAGTAAAATTGTTTTTATTAGTTAATATAAATATTCATTTTTATTGTTGTTTATACAAAAAATCACTATTGTGACAAATTCGATTTTTCTGTATTGTTTTGTCTTTTTGTGATTTTTAATATATAGAATTTCAATTTTTTTATTAACAAAAAAAGAAGCTACGGAATAGTACCTCTTACTAGTACTAATCCATAGCCTCTGTTTACTTAATTATGATTACCTACTGTAATCTTATTTTTTTAATCTAATCTTAGTTGCCTTTGACCACTGGCTTGCAACTGTCTTTCCGTTAACTTTCTTGTAAACTTTAACTCTTACATAGAGTTTCTTCTTACCTTTAAGTTTCTTAGATTTAACTGTAAATACTGCCTTCTTAGATGTCTTCTTAGCAACAACTTTCTTGAAGTTCTTTGTTGTTGAAATCTGTACAGCGTATTTGCTTGCTCCTGCTACTTTCTTAACTGAAAGTTTAACCTTGTTAGAAGATAACTTCTTAGCTGTTGCCTTAACCGTTGTCTTCTTAACTGTTGTTTTCTTAACTGTTGCTGGAGCTACTGTTGTACTAATAGCCTTAGTTGTTGGTGCAACTGTTGTTGTTTCATTCTGCTTAGCTGGTGTTGTTGTTTCATTCTGCTTAGCTGGTGTTGTTGTTTCATCCTGCTTAGCTGGTGTTGTTGTTTCATCATCTTTCTTAGAATTATCAACACCGTTCTTGTTGTATACATATAATGTAGCCTTAACTGTTCCAGCTCCATTTGTAATTACAACATCATTATACATATCTGTAAAGTTTGATAACTTGAACCAAATTCCGGCTCCAGCAACTTTAATATCTGCTGCTTTTCCATTTACTGTTATTGTTCCAAAATCAGCATCTGCGAATGATACATATAATCCTAATGTATCATCAGCTTTCTGAATATTAACGATTTCATTAATTGCTCCATCCTTGATTGCTTTATATGTATCATTGTATGTAGCATCTTCTGAGCCAATAAACTTCTCTGCTGACCAATCTTTAGCTGCTGCTACAGGTACTGTTGGTACTACAGGAGCTGGTGTTGTTGTTTCATCCTGCTTAGCTGGTGTTGTTGTTTCATCCTGCTTAGCTGGTGTTGTTGTTTCACCTGTTCCAGGTTCTACAACTGGTGTATTTGTAGTTGTTTCAACTTCAGCTACTTCTGTTCCATATACACCCATTTCCCAAAGAGAATATCCATAATTAATAGCATTCTTAACGCATTCAATTCTTACATATCTTGCTTCAACTGCTTCATCTAATGGCACTTCTATTGTTTCTGCTTTATCTGCTGTCATAGTTTTTACTGTGTCATATGCTTTACCATCTTTTGAAACCTGAATGTTATATTCTGTTGCATATGCATTTTCCCACTTGAAAGCAACACTTGAAACTTTATATGTCTTACCCAAATCTACTCCAAGTGTCACGCCACTCTCATATGATGCTTCTGCATATCTTAAACCTAAATTTCCGTCAAAAGCTTCTTCTGGCTGGTAATCTTTTTCCTTCACAGAATTTGAAAATGCTGTCTTTCCTTTGGCAATGTTTTTATCACCAGTTAATAAAGCTTCAACTCTTTCCTTTTCAATCTGTTCTTCTGACTTTTCTGTTTTCTCTAATTTAAGGTTTGAAATTGAAACATCATATGTTCCAACTTCATCATCACTAAATGAACCAAAAGCAACAATAATATTTACCTTATCATTATTTGCTACAAATGTCTGCTCAATATGTCCTACTGTTGTATCGTATTCCTTTTCAACATATTCTCCACCTGAAAGTGTCTGGACTAAAATTTTTTTAGCTGGTGTAGAACTTACATCTAATGATACCTTATATGCCTGTCCTGCTTCAACTGTTACATCATTAACTTTGGCTTGTCCTTGCCATTTGCTATCTCCACCCCATGAACGGTCTGTCTCGAAGCCTTTGTATTCTGCTCCGCGTACTTCTTCTGTGGAAGTATCTTTAATTGTCGCTTTTCCTAATCCGTCAGTTAATTCTGACCACTCTAAGGCTTCTGCTGCATTTGCTGTCTGTGGCTGAACTGTAATACCTGCGATAACCATTGCAATAGCACTTACAATAGCCACTAGTTTCTTGAAACTTTTACTCATATTAAAGTCTCCTTTCCCCTTTTAGTTTCTTACTTTTGTTTAAAGATTTCTCTTCTTTAAAACAATAATTGCATTTTATCACAATCTCTTATGCAATTCAATAATCTGAAACGTTTAAAAGTATTTTTATTTGTGCATTTTTGACAAGCTATATATGTGACTTGTTCCTTTTTTATAACATTACTTTTACATATGCTACATTTTCAATCTCAAAAAATATATGTTTTCCACAATTTTCTTTAGTTTTTTTTACATTTTTGACACTATTTAACCATTGTTTATTTTAAAAACCGTTTTTATTATTTTTCTATATATAAAAGAAAAAAGAGCCTGTTTTAAAGCTCTTTTCTTCATAAAAATATTTCAATTCTGTTTTTTCACTTTTTCAATACTAGCTTTGGAGTTCTGTCTTCGTTGAATATTCCCCAATGTTTTTCTGCTTCATTAGGTCTGTTTCCACCTTTCCAAGGCTCATCGAAAGCTTCAAACATATAAGAAATAATCTGTTCCCTGTCGCTCCATTTCCAAAATTCTTCGTAATACTTCTTCTGATTTTCCTCGTTAGCCTGGCCTTCTCTCATCTGTTTAAAGTCAGCACAGTCCGTAGCCCAGCCTACTTCTGAGAATACTATAGGCTTGCCAGGATACCATTCCTTAACTTTTTTGTACCATGTCTTATTTACTTCAAGGGCTTCTTCTACAGTATTACCATTCCACAATGGATACGAGTGAATACTAATTATGTCAAGTTCATCTGCTAACTGTTTTAAATGCTCCCATTCGTAAACACCTTCATTGAAAGTTACAGGCTTGCCTGTTCCCTCTTTAAGTCTTCTTGCAAAACTTATAAGACGTTCAATTGGAACATTGTTTTCACCCCACTGTGGTGTGTTTTCATTTCCAACTGAAACTGAATTAATTACATCGCTGTTCTCATTTGCTATTCTGATTAATTCATCAATATTTCTATCATTACGTTCTGCACGCTGCTTTAATTCTTCTTCTGAATAATTAGTCTTGTTCCATGGACATCCCGGATTGTTAACTTCCGATATTAATCCAGGTCCTAACATTAATTGCATATCAAAACCACAATCTCTTATAACCTTGCATGTTTCTTCTGCATATCTTATAGGATCGTACATTCTTAAATATTTGAAACCTAATTCATTTAACAATGTCAAATCCTCTTTAATCTGTTCATAAGTAGGATATGTGGCTGTCTTTGGACTTTGTCCATTTCTATACCCGGAATAACAGATTGCCCTTCCCCATTCAAACATATTTTACCTCTTTCCTTTGTTTGCAAAACTTTATTTTATAATCTAAGGGAGAAAACCTCCCACAGACATTTGTTAATCAAGTATAGCTACTATATTTACAGTATCGTTTAACTTCATTACATCCTCTTTTAATACAGTATCGCAATCGCCATATTTATTACCGTCAATATAGATTTCCTTAACGCTATACTGTCCTACATCAAGTGCCTTGTCATTTTTGTATGTAACTGTAATGTTTTTACCGTTAAACATACATGTTGCTGAAGCTTTACCATTTTCAAACTGTTCTTTTAAAAGCTGTGGTTTTAATTTAAGGGCACCATATTCACCTTTTACACCGTACATTTCATTAAGAACTGTAAGAAGCATCCAGCTTGCCGCACCTGTAAGATAATGGTACATTCCACGGCCTCTCTGACTTACATATTCAGGGATTCCCGGATAAATACCACTCTTTGAATAGTTATCGCAATGTTTAAATAAGCTGTTTATAACCTTATATCCTTCTTTTGCATAACCTCTATGATAAAGTGAGTTAGCATACATAGTTGCCATATGTGAGAACACTGCTCCGTTCTCCTTGTGGCCAAAAGCAAAACCAAATAATCTTCCAAGGTCTGTTTTTACTTCCTTAAAATCTGTATTTAATCTGTATCCGCCAATGGCTTCATCATAAAGATACTTGTCCGCTGATTTTGCAATTGCTACAACCTGTTCGTCTGTTGCCACGTCAGCCATTACTGTAAATACCTGACCTGTCAACATCATTCTGATACCTGTAGGGAAATCTCCCTCAACAGCATTCCCACTATTATCATAGTAACCATTAAACCAACCATCTCCATCTTTGTCAGTTGTCCATTCAGTAGTTCTGATATGTTCTCCAATCCAGTCACCCATACTGTCAAGAATACTGCAAAGTTCATCACATCTTACGTTAACTTTTTCACCACTGATTGTATGTTTTACTGTTTCGCAATATGCGTCAAGTACCTGTTTCTTTTCATCTATTCTGTCAAATACTGTTTTGTCTACATTTAACAATATAAGTAATTCTTTTGCAAGAAGTACTGTTTCATTGCCTGTCTTTTCTGCATAAGCCTTAATGTCTTTTGCAAGATTCTTAAGGTTTCCGCCATACAAAGCTGTAAATGCAACACTTTCGCCACGCTTAGCTGCCATGTCAAGTCCGTCATTCCAGTCAGCACCACGAAGTCTTATATGATTATGTTCACCAACATCATAGAATGCTGTCAAATGCTGAATTAACATATGTTCAAGAACTGTTCCTGCATATACTTCATTATTTTCTGCAAGCTGTTTGTTGCCCTGTTTGTCGTTCCAAATCATATCTTTTTCTTCGCCACGGCAAACCTGCGGATCTTTAAAATACGAGTTTTCTTCAACTAAAAATTCAACATCACCTGTCTGCTGCATATACAATTCTGTTGTAAGATATGGCCAAGCACCATGGTCCATCCAAACTCTTGTAATATTATTTCTGTCCGCAATAAATTCTCCCTGCTTAGAACCGATAATTGTGGCATTTGTTCCATCAAATCTTACTCCGCCAAAGTTATCAATAAGCATCTGTCTAACCTGTTCAGGCTCCATAATAAGAAGTGCAAGACAGTCTTGCCAAAGGTCTCTCCATCCACGACCGCCTTTTCCGTAATCATGATGTGGAAGGAATGAACATCCGTAAATTCTTCTAAGCATTGGCTGGAAGTTAACCCAATGCATCCAGTTATCAAAATTCTTGTCTGCTGAATTATAACTTACGTTAATCTTATCCTGCCAGTAATTCTTTGTCTCTTCTAAATATTTATCAAAAACATCTACGTCAATATATTTATTTCCAATACTTTCAAGCTCTTCCTTAGAAGTACCATATTCTAAAGCTATAACATAACTTCTTGATTCTCCCGGCTTTAATTCACAATCATTAAAACGAATAGCTGCAACTGTTTCGTAACCGTCTACTTCCTGTCCCTCTGTATATGGAAGTGGCTTATTCTTTGCAACATAATATGGGTTTTCAAAATTTCCACCCTCGCCAATAAACTCCTCTGTTACAGGACAGAAGCTAAATGGTGACTCCATTTTTCCGTTAATCATTTCCTTTGCAAGGGCACCATAGAAAACAGTATTCTTGTTATGTCCTCTTTCATCAAATGTAAGAGTCGGATAAATCATAATACCGTCTTTAATAGTAAACGTTCTGTGAAGTAATGATGTTACATGCCTGTGGTCTCTAATATTTGATGCAGAACGTGCATACATTGGAATTGCAACTGTTGATGTAATCTTCTGTGTTGTATCTGCAGTATTTGTGATTGTTACTTTTGTTAGCTCAACCTTGTCCTGTGTATATGGTACAAAAGTAGTTAATTCTGCTTTTAATCCCATTTCATCGGTCTGTCTTTCAACCTTATGCCACATAATACCTGCTGTAAGCTTTACCTGCTCCTTGTCATCATCAAAAAGCTTAGCCTGCTGCTTAGCAGAACGTCCTGTGGCTGACCAGGCACCTTTTCCATCAACATAAACCCAAAAATTTCTTGTTGACTTGTTATTATGTAAGTTTTCACTGCTTACCGGTTCCAATAAAAATGTATTCTGGTCCAGCTTAATATCTCCACCTAAGTCAGGTGTAATAGCACTCATCATTCCTGCTTCATTAGCCAATGGAAAATACATATAACTTGTAAGATCCGGATTGTCTAATGTAAATGTTCCCCTCTTATCTAAATACTTTAATTCACTCATTTAATTCTCCTAACTTTCCTTTTACTAAATTTAAGTTAAGCCTCTGCTTTAATACAATAATAGCAGATAATATATTCAGTTACAATAAGAAATTGAAACGTTTCAGGTATTTTGTTTTCAGAAGAAAAGCCCTGACTACATAGTAGCCGGGGCTTTTCTTGAAACTGTTTTTAAAAGTTTCCTTTAAAGTTGCAATTTTTATTTAAAATAAACTGTAATATTATTTATTTTACCATCTCTAACTGCTTCAGCCATTTCTCCAACAATCTTGTTTTCTGTTGAAACTGTTTCTCCATTAATTTCAACTCTGTCTACAACTGCTGCGTCGTCGCCAAATGTATTCTTGCCTGTTTCATTTACATAAGTAATGTCACAAGATGAAAGTAATCTGAATGTTACCTTTCCTTCATCAAATAACCAGTTTGAAAGCTTTGGTGTAAAGTTAAGAACAAGCTTGCCATCTTCATATGTAAATACTTTTCCCCCCATAAACATTTCAATCCAGATTGAAAGCATTTCTGTTGTTGAACCTGAAAGTCTTGCTACAAATCCTCTACCATGAATGTCCGGATTTGGATTTACGCTTGAAGCTATAAATGACGAATTTTCAAGTGTACTTCTTCCATACATATTTGGATCAAGGAATGGAATAAGTGCTCTTGTAATTGTATCATAGAATTCAGGGCAAATTCCTGCTCTAATCATTGAGAGAATGTACTTATATTCCATATGAAGGAATACGTTTTCTCTTTCCTGCCATCCAGGTGTAAATGCTCTACAACGTCCTGCTTCCATTGAACATCCTTCAATAGATGCTGATGTTTTGTACATTGCTAATTTTTCATCATAAAGACCTGTCTTCTTAACATTGTTGTACATTTCTCTAGCTGTTTCTTCATTTACATTTCCCATCATTCTTGCAGGTCCTTCAAGGAAATATGGAAGAGCAACTGTCTTAAATTCTTTTACAACTGCTTTCTGTAATCCATAATGGCTCATTACAGGATTTCCATTTTCATCAACTACAGGTTCGAAATCAACTGCTTCATGTGTAAAGTATGTTGGAACAAGACCATTTCCCATTTCAACTGCCTTTTCGATACCCTTATCAATCTTAGCTGCAAAAGCGCTGAATACTTCATTGATATAGTCTTTTGAAACTTCTGTTTCTTCACCGCTTAAGTATAACTTAACGCTTTCTCTGTAGTTTTCTCTGATAGTAGCAACTTCATCCCAGTATTCAAAGTCTGAAACCTGTCCGTTGTTGTACTTGTCTAAAACTGCCTTAACATCATCTAAGTATTTTGCAATTTCAGCAGGCATAACAACTGTTTCGCTACCATTAAAGTTATCAGTAATAAACTTGATTAATCTCTTTAATTCAAATGTTTCAGGTGTACCTGAACCAAATAATCCAGGAAGTCCGTTCATGGCATCATTCCATCCCGGCTTTCCACCTTCCATTTCAACACCCATACCATCCACATCTAACTGTGCGAATTTGCTAAGTGCCAATGTAATCATTTTAACTGCAAGAGTTGTGTTATAAATCTTTTCATCAGGAGTCTTTAACCAGTTAGTCGCCCACTTGTTAAATCCTGGTCTTGCAAGTTTAGCCTCATCTTCAACTTCCATACCATACTGACGAACAGCACCCTTCTTGTTGATTACATATTTTTCTGATCTAGGAACAACATAAGCTACGCTATCATAGAACTTGTATGTATTATCCTTAAATACTAATTCATCTAATTTGTCTGGGAAAATAGATAAGTAGTTATCTACTAAATCCATGTTGTAATCCCAATGGTCACTCCAGTAGCCTTCAGCAAAACCTGCTTCAATGTTCTGGTCGCAATCATTAAGAATGTTTGCGATAAAGTCACCATCATCTACTTTTAATTCTAACTGAAGTTTTGCAATAGTATTAGAAATCTGTCCCGGTGTAAATTTACCTGCAACAATGTTCTGAATTGCTGTAGCATCACCTGAAATGCTATCAGCTACATATGCCTTAACTTCATCTTCTTTTCCTTCTTTTATATTGAAGAGACTTGGACGAACCTCTAATGGGTTGTATCCGTCAGCCTGAATTAAGCTAAAGAATGTTTTAACATTAAATTCTCCAACGTCCTTATTAAAGAATACGTCATTTCTTCT
>OJNQ01000642.1_pt1 | contig 26771 bp, 19 predicted proteins | sample 1597621 | NCBI WGS metagenome assembly OJNQ01 (sample SAMEA2452137, study PRJEB22498) | human gut metagenome | reverse complement strand
GCTCTACAAAGAGGCGAATCGTCTGCTCGACACCCTCGAAGCAGAAAACAACACCTCTCCACAAGTCTGCTACCTACTTGCCGAAGCCGCCTCTTACGACAATATCATACGACTGCGGCTACCCGACAGCGATTTCGACATACCCTGTCTGCGGCAACAAGTGCGTAAATCCGAAGCCAATGCCCGCTACTATTCTTTAAGCGACTTCATTCGCCCCGCCAACGACGGGAAACCCGATTATGCCGGACTATTCGCCGTCACCGCCGGAAACGAGATACAACGTCGCATAGAGCTCTTGCGTCGGGACGGAGACGACTATACCGCCCTCCTGCTCCAATCCCTCGCCGACCGTCTTGCCGAGGCCGCCGCAGAATGGCTGCACCGGCAAATACGCCGAGAATTTTGGGGTTACGCCCCCGATGAACCCGACCTCGACTTGCAGTCCCTCCTCTCCGTCCGGTATAGGGGGATACGTCCGGCAGTAGGCTATCCCTCCCTGCCCGACCATTCCCTTTTCTTCGATTGGGACAGAGCGTTAGACTTCTCGCGTATCGGAATAACCCTCACCGAAAACGGCGCCATGATGCCCAATGCCTCTGTCGCCGGACTCTACATCGCACACCCCGATGCCCGCTACTTCCACATCGGGCACATCGACGAAACCCAGCGCGAACACTATGCCCACCAAAGAGGCTTCACCCCCGAAGAGACCGGCAAATGGCTATCGGTATAATAATAGAGGGGTACTCTTACACTCCTCCCTGCCGTGTCCCGCGGCATTACGGGGTGTGACAAAGCGATATAGGTGCACTTCACTGCAATAAATAAAGGGTTACTCTCACCCTCCTCCTCTGTGTTTTTGCTACGCAAAAATATAGGGGAGGTGACACGCAGTGACGGAGGGGTTAATTTAATATAGAGGTTAGAAAATGTCGGCAAGGAAAGCAGTGTTTTCGTAAGGAAATATAGAAGGAGTGCTGAAAGGCGGAGGGGTTAGCCCCCACAAGCAAAACTTTTGTAATCTTTCCCAACCCCTCTCCACAGAAACTACCGTTCCTTCGGTGTCTCTCTTATTGTATGGCTACCGCCACACAGAGGAGAAGTACAAATGCTATCCTTATACTAAAACTGAAACGCCACTTTCAATCCCCCTGCCGTGTCCCGTAGCCTTACGAGTTGTCGTAATGCGATATAGGCGCACTTCTCTGCAATGAATAGAGGATTACTCTCACCCTCCTCCTCTGTGTTTTTGCTACGCAAAAATATAGGGGAGGTGGCACGCAGTGACGGAGGGGTTAATTTAATATAGAGATTAGAAAATGTCGGCAAGGAAAGCAGTGTTTCCATAAGGAAATATAGGGGGAGTGCCCGCAGGGCGAGGGGGTTAAAACAAAAGGCACACAAATTCCAAAAACAAACCCTCCGAAGAAAGTTCAATCATGCCATAAATCAAAGATGGCAAGACCATACATTTGCCTAAAAAAACAGAAGTATGGAAACACAAGAACAAATTTTGAAAGAACAACGGTTGAAGATAGAAACACTCCGGTATCGAATCCTGTTACGATACTACGAATTACTGCTCACATTAGATGTAATGACACAACCCAACGAAGTGAAAACATTGATGGGGTATATCAACACACTCGAACGCTACGCCAAAAAGTATGAAACAAAACCCGTTAAAAAGAAATCGGGAAAGCGAAAAGAGCATATTGACGAAATACCGGTAACCGATGAAAATACCGAAAGCGAAGAAACGGATTACACGCCCGACAATTCGAGTAACCTTTTCGACCTGTTGGAGGACAGCGACGAGACATACCCTCCCGAAGCCGATGTGTTGCCCACCGACATAGACGACTTTTTAAGAGCCGGTTATGCCCGTTATCTGAAACAAAAAGAAAATAAAGAGAAAAACAATCCGGCTCACCCGCAATTAGAGGATTCTCAACCTTGAAAAAAATGTAAAGACCGAGAACAAAATGCGAGAAATAATTGTTATCTTGCAATAGATATAACAGTATAAAATTATGCCACACCGTCTTTTCGTTCTCCTCTTTGGAATATTATTCATAGGTCTCCTCCCCGGTTCGGCTCGACAATCCCCGGACAAAATATGGCATAAACTCGATTCCATTCAAAACTATCGGACCGAGTTCACATATACAGTGACATTACCACTCACCGATTCGGAAATAAACTATCGGGCAGAACTCTCCTATCGAAAAAATCCAATCGACACACTTTGCGGATATTCATACTTAATCGATTACAAAGCCGAGAACGATACATGCCCGTATGCCAATTTTATGGCTTACGACAACGGCGATTACTTCCGGTTCGACCGTGATCGGCTACGAGAATATCATCATCGCGAAGACAAAGAACCGTTCGCACATAGAGGTAACAATCCGGGAGTACACCGTTCGGGACTGTTCACCGAACTTTTCCCGGCTGAAATATCCCGACAATTAAAAACATTCGTCGGGAAAAAAGATTGTCTCGTACAATTTTTCCCCGACACGCTTGTACAGGACCGTCTGTGCGACGCCATACTCGTGAATGACTCCGTAAAGGGCGAATTGTCCCGAACCATACTCTATACATTCGACACCCACGACGGGATGCCCCTATATCGGGAAACCGAAAATAATCCAGGTCATTTAGGTTCGCAAACCGTTACTGTAAAATATTCGGGAAACGATACGGATACGAAATTCCCCTCCGACTATTTCGGTGAGACCAACCTGCTGAAAAATTATGGAGAAATATTCCTCCGATTCCGCGAAGGCACTTATGCAGCCTCCGACCGGGTAGGACAAAAAAGTCCGGAGTTTTCCCACAAATGGGGTGAACATCGGTTTTCTTCCGATCAGTTGAAAGGACAAAACTGCCTGCTCTTATTCCTCGACGAACGAGGCGAATTTTGCAAACAAGCCCTACAAATAGCCGAATCCGTATCCTTGAAAGAAAATCTGACGCCGGTTATACTCTACATAGAGAAACAACCCGAGAACATAGAAAACCGTTCGGGAGCCATCATACTGGAATATACCGGAAAAACAGCCAGCGAGTATGGCGTGACAGGCTACCCCACCCTCTTCCTGCTCGACCCCGAAGGCACGATACGATTCGTAAAAATAGGATATTCCCCGCTACTGGCCGAAGAACTCGAACTCGCCGTCAGGCAAATACTACACGACCGGCCCATACAAGCGCAGAAAAACAAATAGTTTCATCTATAAATTAACAGCAATGGAAAAAATCACTTTCAAAGGCACACCCGTACACACTTACGGTAAATTGCCGAAAGTAGGAAGCCAAGCTCCCTGCTTCACACTTACTCGATCCGACTTGACGGAACTTTATTGTCACGACCTCAAAGGACGTCGCATTGTACTGAACATCTTTCCAAGTCTCGACACTTCGGTCTGTGCTACTTCGGTGCGTAAATTCAATGAACTGGCAGCATCTCTGGACAATACGACCGTCGTGGCCGTCTCCAAAGATCTACCTTTCGCCCAATCACGCTTTTGCACGACCGAAGGCATTAAAAACTTAATTGCCGCATCGGCATTCCGTTCGCCCGAATTTTCAAAAGATTACGGCGTGGAAATGGTAGACGGCCCGTTAGCCGGACTATTGGCCCGTGCGGTCGTGGTCATTGACGAAAATGGAAAAGTCATTCACGCTGAACTCGTCCCCGAAATCGCACAAGAACCCGACTATGAAGCCGCTATAAAAGTGTTGAAATAAACTTCGACCCACAACTGAATCCCTTCCTCTATATCGAATGTAAAACGATATAAAGGAAGGGATCACAATGTTATTCTATTTCAGATCTGCTGTTTTAATACCGACAACCTCTGATCGTTTCTATCAAACGTACAAAATCATCTGGATATACATCACCGATATTACCGATACGGAATGTATCTGCCTTAGAGATCTTCCCCGGGTAAATAACAAAACCCTTTTCTTTCAGTTGCACATAAAACGACTTGAAATCAAATCCTTTATGTGGATAAAGAAACGAAGTAATGATAGGCGACTGTACCTCATCGGGTAACAAGGTTTCGAATCCGAGTGTACGCATACCGTTTACCAATACATCGTGATTTTCACAATATCGTTTATAGCGTGCGGTTACGCCCCCTTCTTCCGTAAGCTCTTCCATAGCTTGTTTAAATGCCCGCACCACATGAGTAGGAGAAGTAAAACGCCATTTACCATGCCCTTTCTCCATCGTTTCCCACTGATCGTAAATATCGAGAGAAAGGGATTTAGACACCCCACGGCAACGCATCAGTTCAGATTTACGAGCGATGATGAATCCAAAGCCGGGAACTCCTTGTATACATTTATTAGCACTACTTATCATAAAGTCGACACCCAACTCTTGCAAATCGATGGGAATACCTCCAAAACTACTCATTGCATCTACAATCAGTCGCTTGCCATACATCTTGACTATGTGAGCAATGTCCTTTAACGGATTGAGAATGCCCGTTGTTGTTTCGCAGTGAACTATGGCTACATGAGTAATATCGGCATTGTGGGCTAAATAGTCGTCTACATAACTTACCGATATCTGCTCTGTTTCATCAAAAGCCAACAGATCATAATCTATCCCATGATATTCGGCAATGTTTCCCATGCGATCTCCATAAGCTCCATTGCTTAATATAAGGAGCTTATCTCCCGGCTTAATAGTACTTCCTATAACTGCCTCCACACAATATGTGCCGCTACCTTGCAACAAAATGGAGGTATATTCATCGGGTTGCCGAGAAGACAATGCCACAAGCGAGTTTCGTATCTCTTCTACAATATGTACATTGTAATCCTCGTCCCATGTACACCAATCGGTCATCATAGCTTCCTTCACAGTTTCGGTAGTAGTAAGAGGACCGGGAGTTAATAATATGTACGGTTTCATATCAATTAGTTTTTAAAAATTATTGGAATCATTCATTCTTCGATTTATATCTTGTATTACAGAGGGCAACCCGGTAATGTCGTCCACTACATAATGAGCTCCTGCATCTAACATACGAGTACGAACAACAGCTTTCCTGTTTTCCAGTTCCGCCATAGGTAATTTAGAAATCTCGTCTTCGGTAAGCCCCAATTCATTACTACCCAGAATAACACCCACCGTCCACACCTTCGAATTGACACCTTCTTTAATATCCGCTATCGTATCACCATATTTTAATACGCAGTCGACCGAAGAGACAGCCAAATCTATCATGTTTTGGTAAACCATATACGGGTAAGGACGCCCAGCAGGTAACCGATCTGAGGTTACACAATTGTCTATCACATAACCTTTCCGAGCCGCAGCAGGGACTACCACGTCCATCATCGCTTGGGTATATCCGGTTGTCGAGCCAACCTTGATGCCCTGACTCCGCAACTGCATAATGGTTTCGACGACGCCGGGAATAGGTTCCGAATAATCTTCCAAAGTAGCAAACAATACACGCTGAAAATCATTATAACGACCTTGTACATCACTGTCGTCATAATCTCGTCCAAACTTCAAGCGAAAATCCTCGGCCACTCGTTCTATCGCAAATAAAGCTCGAATTTCTTCTATTTTCGTCAACCCCATAAATGCCCGCGTTTCTTCCGGGGTGACCTCCAAACCAATGTTTTTGAAACTTTCGACAAAAGCAGCAACGGGAGCCATGCAACCATAATCGACGGAGGTCCCTGCCCAATCCATGATAATACACTCTACTTTCTTCATGATTCTTAGTGATTTATGATTGTTTTTATTTATTTTACCTGTTGAGTATTCGCAATCTTAGGTGATAGTCCGAAACAGTTTTGCGTAATAAATAATCTGTTCTTTCCAACACAAACTGTACGTTCACGGCGATAACGTGCCAGCAAATAGACGAGTGCCCCCATAAACGCCATAGCACAAGTAACTCCTACATATCCCGACATCAGATTATAGAAATGCAACCAATCGATATTCGGCTTAAAACACTCTTTCAACACCAATACCAATACCGTACCCATATAACCGATAAAGTCGAGTGTTATAATAAAAAAACCTACGTTTCCTCTAATACGGAAACAAGCGATGAAACGTTCGAAAAAGAGCGTTTGAAAACTGAGATATACCGTATAAAGGGACAAACTTTGCAGAAACAGCCATGTAGTAGTAGACAATTCGAGCGTATTGTAATTGAAGGCTATGAAACTAAGTGTCAATGTACCGCAAGTAACTAATACAAGCAGTGCACACAATACTTTCATATCGTTCTTTATCAATGACATTATGCCAAAAACGAAAAGAATAACAAGTGTTACAATCGCATCTATTTTGGCAAAAGCCCACGAAGATAAACCGCTGGCCTCCACATTAATGATCTTTACTAAAAAATCTTCTTTGATATCCTGTAAAACAGTGATAAACAAGTTCGCGAAAAATAGCAGTAACAATACCGGCATAAAACTTTTGAAAATATGCATGCGCCCCTCCCGATTCAACGTCACTCGCTCGGTTCGTAACTTTTTGTCTTCCTCTGTCGGTTGAGGAAGACGCGTCATCAACCAACCCAATAACGATAACAAAGGAAAAGCAAAAGCACCGATAAAAGCCGGCATCCAAAACTCACTAATATGCAGATTTTCCATAACAAACAAACCAATGGATTTTGCCGTACCCGAACTAATAGCGATACTCAATCCCATAAGACTGGCCAACAGGTCGGTGACACGGCGACCTTCCAAAAAACTGAATATCACACCCCACATGCAACCCAATGAGAGTCCATTAAAAAAGAGAGCAAATACATTGAACGGCCGGGGAAGCAAACCAAACAACACAAGAGATAATTCGGCAACGGCTACCGACAAAATGATAAATCGTAACCGGTTTTCTTTTTTCAATTCCGAAATTACCTTAATACCTATTAATTTCGATAGAAAGTAACCAAAAATCTGTACAATGCTTGTTACGGTTTTATAGTCCATGCCAAAAAAATCGAGTCCATCGAATGTTGCCGCCGTAAACGGTTTACGTAAAGCATATACTAACGAATAAGACAACAAAGCCGCACCGCCTGCCCAAAAGATAAAAAGTACATCGGATAACTTTCGGTTAGAAGAAATACTTTTTTTTAGTTCGTTTATATTCATCAGATCTCTTATATTCTTGATTTCGTCGACAAATGTAACGCAACTTCAAAAGCCCAAAAATGAATTTTTATTATTTATAAACACCATATTTTCAGAGTTTTATAACGTAACATTAATGAAATATTTATGCAATGAAAACATAATAGAAGTTTAGTTTCTTTGTATAATTATTTTAAGGTTCGATAGAAATTTAATGCTTATGAACGATTTGCTTGACATATATAAGCGAATAGAGTATTTACGGAATCAAGGCGTAAAAATGAAGGAAATCGCCGACTATACCAACATGGCAGCCAGCGTATTATCTTCTTTATATTCCAGCGTATTACCCACCTATTTGAGTGGTATCAATAAAGGAGAAAATGAAGAAGATGCGTTGGATTATGCCCTTTCACAAGTGAACAATATATCAAAAAAGAGGTTGTTAGGCAATTTACAGGAATTGAAAACACAACTTTTCCGATTGGAACCCAATACCGGTGCAGAAGAAAAAGCAAATCCTTTTTTAAACATGCTAACCGAAGAAATGCAAAACTCGGTGCAAGAGGTATATAATTACAGCGGAATTTATATCAGTTACAGTTTATCGTCCTCATCGCATTCATTGAAAGTAGAGCCTTATCTAATCTCTGCTTCCGAAAACAACTCTTACGTAAGAGTAATGCACATGAACACATATAATACGACTCATTGCGGCATAGGTATGTTCAGCAATCATCAAAATGCCTACATTATGTTCAATGAACGGGAAATGCCGCAAATGGCTTTATTTACCATTTATCTACAATTACCTATGTATGATTTTCCCCATATGCTGAAAGGTCTCTACCTATGTTTAGATTATAACCGCAATCCTATTGCACGGCGCATCCTTTTCATCAAGCATTCCGACAGTACTAACATCGACGATTTCCTGCTTTTAAAAGGTCGCCTCGTATCACCCGAAGAATTAACCGACGAGATACGTCCTTATTACGATTATACTTGCCAGCCGGGAGACTACATCAAAACATGCAACGTCCCTTCTCCATTACTGAATGCAAAAGATCTGGACAGAGAAAAAAGAATGTTGGAAATTTAGTATCCGGTCCAAACGAAAAGGAGTTTTTATCTCTCTGTTTCATCGCTTAAAAAGGAAGTTAAAAACAAAAAGTTTAAGAAAACCGGTTGATGATCCTCGCAATTTCAAGCACATCGGATTCGTTTAGATAAGCCGACATCGGCAGGCTCAATACCTCATCGGCAAGCTGTTCGGCAATAGGCAGAGGCAATCGATTGTATTCTCGATAACACTGTTGTTTGTGTGGAGGTATGGGATAATGAATGAGAGTACCCACCCCTTCCGATTCCAAATAGTTTTTCAGCCGGTTCCGCTCGGAACATCGTACGACATACTGATGCCAAATGTGTTCTCCCTCACCTCCCGGTTCGGGAAGTACGATTTCCTTGCCATGTATATGTTCGGAATATGCCTTTGCGACAGCGACCCTACGGCGATTATCCTCATCGAGATATTTCAATTTCACCGATAAGAATGCAGCTTGCAAATCGTCCATGCGGCTGTTCACTCCCTTATAAAGATTCACATACCGCTCTGCCGAGCCGTAATTACCTAATGCTCGGACCACTTCGGCCAGTTCCCCGTCATCAGTCGTCACTGCTCCCGCATCGCCCAATGCGCCCAAATTTTTGGTCGGATAGAAACTCAATCCGGCGGCATTGCCCAAAGCTCCGGTGTGAAACGAGCCCTGCAATCCCGCCACCGGCGAAACCGCACCGAAAGCCTGAGCGTTATCCTCTACAATTTTCAACCCGTAACGGGCAGCTACGTCTTTCAGACATTCGTCCCAACAAACCCGACCGTACAGATGGACGACCATAATCGCCCGCGTGCGAGCGGTTACAGCCCGCTCCACCAAAGAAGTATCGAGATTGTATGTGTGTATCGACGGCTCGACGAACACAGGTACGAGCCCGTTGTCGGTAATGGCGAGAACCGAAGCTACATAGGTATTCGAGGGCACGATCACCTCGTCGCCCGGCTGCATGACACCCATCTCGATGTATGCGCGCAACATTAAACGCAAGGCATCCAACCCGTTTCCCGTAGCTACCGCATAGCGACAACCCAGATATGCACATAATTGCTCTTCCAACCGGGACACGTACTTCCCCCGGATATACCACCCGCCCTCGATAACTTCGGCGGCGATGGTCTTCATCTCCTCCATATAAGGAGCATTGGTTTCTCGTAGGGATAATTGGGGATATTTCATCTATCGGCTAATTTCTTTAAACTCTTGATAATCGCGAATATAATCCGACTCTTCGTAATAATCGGAAGTCAGCACCAAACAGACCGACCCCGACGAGAAATTATTGAGTACCCGCCAGATACCCGGCACGATAAGCAGCCCGTAGGAGGGTCGGTTCAAAGTCACCGTACGGGTGGAGATGCCGTCGTCGAGAATTACATCGAACGATCCACCGGCCGCCACCAACAACTGGTAAAGTTGCTTGTGTGAATGACCGCCCCGTTCCTCTCCGCCAGGCACATCATACAGATAGTACACCCGTTTCACGGCAAAAGGCAGGTCGATGTCATTCTCCACCACAGTGATGTTTCCATTCTCTCGCTCGTGCTTGGGCAATCGTATCAGTCGGCAATCGTCCACCGAAGCTCTTTTACTCATCATTCCTTCCTTTCAATAAAGTGCGGTACTCTTCAAAATCTTCTATATAATCGCCGGCATCGTACAAAGTCGACGACAATACCAACGCCAGCGAATTGGTCGAGAAGTTATCCAGCTCACGCCACATCATGCGGGGCACATACAAGCCGTAATACGAACGTGCCATGTGATAGCGCCGAGTCTCCGTGCCGTCATTCAACACGATATCGAAGCTGCCCGACAAGGCCACGATAAACTCCTCCTGTTCTTTGAAAGCGTGGCCGTTGCGATGCTCGTCACCCGGCACATCGTACAGCCAGTAAGTACGCGCTATCTCGAACGGAATATGCCGTGCACTCTCGATGAACGACAGGTTTCCCCGCTTGTCTGCCACTTTGGGCAACTCGATCCATCTCACCCGGTCAAAGCTCATCGTTCGCCAGTCTTATCAAATATTGTCCATACTGGTTTTTCTTCATCGGCTCGGCGAGTCCGAGCAAATGTTCCTTGTCTATCCACCCCATGCGATAAGCGATTTCTTCCAAAGAGGCCACTTTCAGTCCTTGTCGGTGTTCGATGGTCTCGATAAAGTTCGATGCCTCGTACAGCGATTCATGCGTACCGGTATCGAGCCAAGCGAAACCTCGTCCCATCAACTGTACGCCAAGAGCCTGCGATTGGAGAAAGACCTGATTCACCGAGGTTATTTCCAATTCTCCCCGTGCCGATGGTTTCACCTGCTTGGCAACCTCCACGACCCGATTAGGGTAAAAATAAAGACCGACCACGGCATAGTTGGAACGAGGCTTTACCGGTTTCTCCTCGATACTGATCGCCCGTCCGCTTTCGTCGAACTCGACTACACCGTAACGTTCGGGATCGCCCACCCGGTAACCGAACACCGTCGCCATTCCTTTATCGGCATCGGCAACGGCCTGTCTCAGCATGCGGGTAAAGCTCTGCCCGTAAAAGATGTTGTCGCCCAACACCAAGCACACGGTGTCGTTCCCCACAAACTTCTCCCCGATGATAAACGCCTGCGCCAGTCCATCGGGCGATGGCTGCTCGGCATACTCGAAACGCACGCCGAACTGTCCGCCGTCTCCCAACAATCTCTTGAATCCGGGCAAATCGGTAGGAGTGCTAATAATAAGTATCTCACGAATACCAGACAACATCAATACCGATATGGGGTAATAAATCATAGGTTTGTCATACACCGGAAGCATCTGCTTCGATACTCCCCGAGTAATGGGATACAATCTCGTGCCGGAGCCTCCGGCCAATACTATGCCTTTCATCGTTCGTATCTTATTAGGGCAATCAACGATTGCCATACATTTGTTCGTAATATTTCTGGTAATCGCCGCTGACTACTTCGTCCACCCAATCTTGATGATCGAGATACCAACGCACAGTTTTCTCTATCCCCACGGTAAAGGGGGTCTCGGGATACCAGCCCAATTCACGGGCAATCTTCGACGGATCGATGGCATAACGCATGTCGTGCCCCGGACGGTCGCCCACGAAAGTAATCAAATCCTCGTTAATATTCTTCACATCGGTCTTCAATACCCTACGATATTCCGGTTCTTCCCGCATGATACGGGCAATAATACCGATGATGAGCTTCACGATATTGATATTCTGTTCTTCGTTGAATCCGCCCACATTATAGACTTCGCCGATACGGCCGCGTTCCAATACGGCATCGATAGCCTTAGCGTGGTCTTCCACATAGAGCCAGTCGCGCACATTGTCGCCCTTACCATAGACCGGGAGTTTCTGACCGGCCAATATATTCTTGATAATCAGAGGTATCAATTTTTCCGGGAAATGATAGGGACCGTAATTGTTGGAACACCGGGTAATATTCACCGGCATGCCGTAGGTTTCGTGGTAAGCCCTCACGAACATATCGGCACTCGTCTTCGAAGCCGAATAAGGAGAACGGGGATCGAGCGGTGTCGTCTCCGTAAAGAACCGCTTGCCATAAGTATGCAGGTCGGTACGTCCGGTCACCACTTTGCGCACATCGGCATCGGTAATTTCCAACGGCTGCGGGTCGATATAATCCTTAGACAACGAGCCGTAGACCTCGTCGGTCGATACTTGCAAGAATTTCTTTCCCTCGGCATAGAGAGGCTTCCCTTCGGAATCTTTTCCCTTATACCAAGCCTTGCGGGCGCAATCGAGCATATTCTGCGTGCCCAATATATTCGTTTCCAAGAAGAGCTGCGGATTGGCTATACTGCGGTCTACGTGCGATTCGGCCGCAAAATTGACCACATAATCTATATCGGTTTCGGCAAAAATGTTCGCTACCAATTCAGCATTGCGTATGTCCCCCTTCACGAACCGCACTCTCGAATCGGCTATTTCGTCTTTAATAGTACCCAGATTCCCGGCATACGTAAGTTTGTCTAAAACGACCACATATATATCTTCTTCGTACTTTTTCAACAAATATTTCAAAAAGTTCGCCCCAATAAATCCGGCCGCACCGGTGACCAAATATCTTTTCATAACCTGAAATTTAAAATTCGCTGCAATTTACAACTTTTTTAAGAAATAATCCAATACGAAATATTTAGAAACTGTTTTAATTTTTTTCAAGCGACATTCGAGAACCTCTACGAGGGTATTCACTCAGACTTCCCCCTCCAATATAGTAATACTTTTAGCAGTCGATGGGAGAAATTCACCTTATAAATATATAATTAATTATAGTATAATATTACTATTTATGAGGTAAATCATAAAAAACCAATTTTCTCACTAGGGATTAAACCTTCATATTAGTTATAAAATATATAAGCGATTACATACCGTTAGAAATAACCCATAATAAAATTATATAAAAGACAACCGTTCGTTACTAATATCATTAAAAAATAAACAAACACATTTAATTACCCATTAAAAACACTTTATGTATGAAAAAATCTTTATTTAATCCGTTACTGCTTTTAGCAGGTCTACTTGTTTCAAATCTATCCGTAGCACAGGTTACTCCTATTTCAGGGGTTGTCGAACCCGAAATAAGCACAGCGGAATCCCCCAAATGGTATACAATGATGTCGTCCCACCTCACGGCTTCCGATCGACAAAACCGATTTATGAAATGGGACGGTTCGAATTTATGTACCGACCAGCTAACCACACCGCCAACCGATGCTGCTTACATCTGGCGTTTGGAAAAAGCGGACGGAGGCGACAATTACTGCGTACTGGTTCATTCGAGCGGTATGCGCATTGTTGTTCCAGTAGAAGCTACCGCTATCAACAATACGATGTTAGAGATGAGTGCAGACGAGGGTGCTGTTTGGGTACTGGCCACATCTGCTTCCACAGGACAACAGCAGTGTGCCGATAAACAATACTGTCTGGATTACACCGGGATTTCGGAAGCCGCTTATCTGAACGCCGCAGATACGTCATGGGATTACGGTGTAACCGTTTATGAAATGGGAACACACCAAGCCTCGGGCTGGTTTTTCTATCCGGCTCAATACACCCCTCCAACGGCTACCAAAACCGTCTCAGTAAAATCGGCAGACTCGGCAAAAGGATCGGTATCCATAGAAGGAAAAGAGTCGACAAGTGTAGAGGTTCCTGAAACGGAAGCTCTTATCGTAAAAGCGACCGCAGCCGACAACTATATGTTTTACAGATGGGTGGAAGAGGGAACTGAAACTGTTATAAGTTACAGACACACTTATTCTTACGAAGGGACAGAAGATAAAACTCTCGTCGCCGAATTCGTCGAAAAGGATTATCCCATCATGACCCGTTTCTACGTCACGGACCTTAATCAACAGAACCGTTATTTAGGCTCTGTTTCTTATACCGCAGGCGATAATACCGAGACTCTGTTCACCTGCGCAACCCAAGAAGAACTCCCCTTCACCGAATATAAAAAACTACATACACCACAAGTAGAAGGAGCTGTTATCGACAAGACCGAAAATCCGATCCGCCTCGAAGAGGGTGTTGAAAACTTCTCCATGAATTTCAAGCAGTATAACGAGGATATCACCTATAACAACGGATATAGAGACATCGTATGCGAGCCTGAAATCGTCTGGTCTTACCAAACACTCTACATAGACTGGAACAACGATAAAGAATTCAGCGGCGAAAACGAGATTTACGCTGCCGTAGGCAATAACTCAGGCGACAATACTTTCGACGATCCTGACGGCAATGTTACAGAAGGTTGGGACAGAACGATAACCGTTCCGGCCGAAACCGCTCCCGGAACCTATCGCATGCGCGTCGTTTACATGGGGCCCGATCCCTGGTCCAACGACTGGCCCTCGAAAGTCTTTACCGAATTCTATAACGAGATAAGAAACGGTATTGCCTATGATTTCGAAATCGCCATCTCTCCGGCATCGGGAATCGAAGGAATAGCTTCCGGTAAGGTTTATTACGATGCTCACGCCGGACTCTTGATTTCCCCCAATCCCACCCAAACCACCGTTTATAATTTGTCGGGACAGATTGTCTTGCAAGTAAACAATACAACAGAAATCTCTGTATCGGCCCTCGAAAAAGGTGTGTATATCGCAAATGTAGGCGGAGAAATGATCAAATTCATTAAATAACTTTGATATAAAAGCATAGGATAAAATTATATTGTCCTATGCTTTTGTATTTATATCCAATAGATAAGACATGAATATATTCTTTAAATTTCTGGCAGCGGCCACCGTTGCTACAATGACAATACCGGCAATAGCCGCCGACGATTCGAGTAACGACTACATTTCATCGAACCCTTTCGAAACCATGATACGGCTGGGGCGTATCAGCGAAAAAAGCCCCGTATACCAAATGCCGGCCGGATCTGCCAACGGAGGCTATATCTCTTCGGCAACGACCTCGGGCGATGCTGTCATCTACCCGTTGGGATATGCAAAACCGAACTCTCCCGGCAGTTATTTCGCCATAGTGTCGAAAGAGACTTCCTTATTGATCGCGGGCGAAACTTTCGAGTTCAATGCGACTATGACCGTCGATCCGTCGAACTATACCCTCTCGACTTACACCGACTGGAACCGCGACGGTGTATTCGAAAAGGAATCACGACCCGCCCAAGTAGCAGCCTCCACCAAAAGTTTCGTACAGACCATAGCGATACCCGAAAACGCAGAACTCGGAAAAACTCGCATACGCATAAGAATCGAATCGACAACCCCCTCCTCGGCCGATGCCTCGATTAGCGGACGGGTATATGATTTCGTAGTGTATGTTTTGGAAGCATCGGATAGAACCGACCGCTTTATAAGCGTATCTTCGAACAACGACGAACTGGGAACTGCCATTATCGAAACACCGGCAAACGACGCCGGCCGTTACGAAATAGGGACACAAGTCACCGTAAAAGCTATTATCAATGAAAATTCGGAGTCTGCCATAGAATTCAAAGGTTGGCAAGAGGGAAACGAAATCGTGAGTGAAGAATCGGTCTACACATTTACCGTAACGAAAAGTACGAGCCTGATAGCCGTATTCGAAGCCGCTGTTCCCGTATTAGCCACCCCCGAAATAAGCACGGCCGAAGACCCGATTTGGTATCAAATCATGAATGCTCACACCGACGCCAACCGAAAAGAGAGATATATCGCCTATGATACGAACACAGGTGGGGATTATTCCACCGCACTGAGGGTGGAAAAACCGGCGAACCAAACAGACAAATTTCTCTGGCGGTTGGAAGATGCCGGAAATAATCGGGTATATATCGTAAACAAAGGGACGAACTTGCAAATATCCGGGTCGAAAGTCTTAGAAAAAGAATATTTTACCGCTTCTACTCTCGGGAGTCAATTCACAATCGAATCCAGCGGTCATGAAAACGGGAGCTACTCTATCAAGTACGAAGGCGACAATTCCTATCTGTTAAACGCCCAAGACGGTACATGGGGAGTCGTTCTATACAACGCCGGTATAGGAACAGGTTCGGGGTGGTATTTTTATCGAGTGCCTTTAAAAACCCCCACAGGAATTGAAAACGGAGACAGAAGCGTAGCACCCAAAGCTCACCTCTACGACGGACGACTGAGCATAACCGGACTGGACGGACGCAACACGATCAAAGCAGTGAGCCTCTCCGGCCAACTGTTAGGAAATTACCTTTCTGCCGATACCGTCTTCGAAGGGGAACTGAAATATCCCGAAAGATTTATCGTCTTAGTCATCGAACCGGAAAACGGGAAAACGACCACACTCAAACTTCTCGATAGCAAACTTTAAACACCTTTATAAAACGTATGAATACCAATAAATTTATATACCCTGCAAGCAGCCTGCTCCTCACTTCGGGTTTGTGCTTCGCCCAAGAGAGAGATGCTGTCGCCACAACAGAACGCCCCAATGTCATTTACTTGCTTTGCGATGACATGGGATACAGCGATATAGAGGCCTACGGCCAACAAATGATATCAACCCCCAATTTGAACAGGCTCGTAAATAAAGGCATGAGTTTCACTCAATTTTATGCAAGCACAGCCGTAAGCGCCCCATCAAGAGCTTCGTTAATGACCGGACAACACACCGGACATACCAAAATACGGGGAAATAAAGAAATACAACCCGAAGGACAAGAGCCACTCGATCCGAACGTAGAAACGTTGGGACATCTGTTTCAACAAAACGGATATGTGACAGGCTGTTTCGGTAAATGGGGTATGGGTTATCCCGGTTCGGGCGGAGAAGCCAACAAGATGGGATTCGATGTATTTTACGGATACAACTGTCAGCGTAAAGCGCACTCTTACTACCCGGAATATTTGTGGAACAACCAAGAAAAAGAGTATCAAAACGGACGTTATTCGCAAGATGCCATACACGAACATGCGATGAAATTCATCGAAGACAATAAGGACAAGGCATTTTTCGGTTATTTCACATATACGATTCCTCATGCCGAACTGCGCCAACCGCAAGATAGTATCGTCGATATGTATAAAGGTAAATTCCAAGAGCCCCGCCCGTGGTACAGCGATGGAGATTATGGCACTGCAACTGATCCTCGCACACAATTTGCGGCTATGATTACCCGATTGGACACGTATGTGGGACAAATCATCGATAAACTGGAAGAGCTGGGTATCGCCGAAAAGACATTATTTATATTCACGAGCGATAACGGCCCTCATAACGAGGGAGGAGCAGATCCGACTTTCTTCAACACAGAGGAACGATTGAGAGGATTGAAACGAGCTTTGTACGAAGGCGGTATGCGCGTGCCTTATATCGCCTATTGGCCGGGGACTATCGAAGCCGGCTCTATAAGCGACTTGATGGCAGCCGGCTGGGATATGATGCCTACTTTCGTAGAATTGTTGGGTGAAGAGGCGAATTGGCGCGAAGAGGCGATGGACGGGTTGTCTATACTCCCTACTCTGACCGGAAAGGGGGAACAACGGCAACATGACTTCTTGTATTGGGAGTTTCACGAGGAAAACGGTCGCCAAGCCGTAAGAGCCGGAGATTGGAAACTGATTCGACAAAATATCAAAAACGGAAACCCGACTCATGAGTTGTACAACATTGCCGAAGACCCGCATGAAGACAATAATTTAGCTAATACTTATCCCGACAAAGTGGAAGAGTTGAAAGTCATTATGGATCGGGAGCATATACACTCCGACATATTTAACTTCGGACGTTGATTTACCGGTCCTGTATAATATAAAGATAAAAATAGCGGCTTCTTACGAGAAGCCGCTATTTTTATAACAGGATTCCACAGGTTCGACAACGCTGTTTATTCGATATTTTTATTCAGTTTATTCCATTCCGAAACCGGGGGAATGATTCCCATCGCTATCACCTCATCACGCAAATCGCACAAATGCTTATAACTGCGCTCCAATTCTTTATCTTCTTCCGGCGTACCATACACCGGGTTGTAATGTACTCCCGAACGATCGAGAATTGTCTCCATCGCCATAAGTATGTGGTTGAATTTCCCGTCAGACAAATAAACACCAGCCGGCCACGTGAAAGGATTTCCACCCATTGCCGCAGCAATCATCTCGATAGAAAGATAGGCCGGGCTCTGAAAAGAAGAGCGTCCTCGCAAATCGATAATGTGTTTGCCTCCTTGAACGACTTGCTGGCGTATCTTCTCCCAGTCTTCGGCCGGTAATTTTTCCGTTCCGATAAGCTCGGCGAGCGGAGTTCCTTTTACTTTTGTCGTCGAAGCAAAAACCGCCATTTGTTCTCCATGCCCTCCATAGGTACGACAATTCTCGATTTCATCGGCTACCGCATGGAAATATTTTGCCAACTCGCTCTGCAAACGCGTACTATCGAGCGCCGCAAGCGTGGATACCTGAGACGGTTTCAAACCCGAATAAAGCAATACGATCAACCCCGTAATGTCGGCCGGATTGAAAACGACGACCACATGCTTCACATCGGGACAATAGCTGCGTATATCCTTACCGAATCGAGCGGCAATTTCGGCATTTCCTTTCAATAAATCCTCTCTCGTCATTCCTGCTTTGCGAGCAGCCCCTCCGGAAGACACGATATACGAGGCTCCCGTAAGAGCTTCTTTCACATCGCTCGTGAAGGTTATATCTACCCCTTTAAATGCACAATGGCGTAATTCCTCGGCAACACCTTCCAATGCCGGAGCATAAGGGTCATACAAACATAAATGAGGTGTCAAACGCATCATCAATGCAGTCTGTGCCATATTCGAACCGATCATACCGGCAGCACCCACGATCGTGAGTTTTTCATTCGTCAAAAATTCCATATTCGTTATATTTAAATGATGAGTTTTCTCTATTCCGTCACAAATATAACAAGCGAAACCCGATTTTGATTATCATTCTTTTTTACCACTCATAACAACAGGTTATCGGCATAAACAGCCCCGTGGTCAAAACCAGATACAATACATTCATTATAAGATATATACATATTAAATCACGACCATTCTATCCGTCATTCGACCCATGTAAGGTACATTTCTTGACCAAACGGAGAGCGATACGAAGGCGACTTCGTAAACGGGCAATGTACCGGAAAGGGTGTATTCTTCTACAAAAACGGGAACCGATACGAAAGGAATTTCGCCAATGGCTGTAAAGAAGGCTATGAAACCATGTATTACCCGGACGGTCGATAGGACACCGGTCGATGGCATGACGACAACTTCATGGGATAAAAACAGAACCCAAGAACTTGTTTTAGTTACCCGCCTTGCTCTCCGCAGAATACCCGAATCTTTCAAAAACATGAATAATTTAATACACTTTTTTTACTCGGTTTGCTAAATAATCTGTACTTTTGTACAAAAATTAGGAAATGGGAAAAGAAACATCTGAAAGAATACAGACTTCCGTGCTCAATGCAGCAGAGAAAAAAGTTTTGGTTTGGCTGGCTCAACGACAACCGGCATGGGTTACTTCGGACTTCCTCACATACACCGGTGTAGTAGGAGCTCTCGTATGCGCAGTGGGATTCGTATTGGCTCATATAGATAAAAACTACCTGTGGATTTCTTCTCTCGGGTTGGTGATCAACTGGTATGGCGACAGCCTCGACGGCACTCTTGCCAGAGTAAGGAATGCACAAAGACCCGTTTATGGATTTTTTATCGACCATACGCTCGATGCCGTCACCATTTGTATCATGTGTATCGGAGCCGGTCTTTCGCCCATGTTCAGGCTCGATGTAGCGATGCTGGTATTAGTGGGCTATTTGGTTCTTTCGATTTATACGTATATCTCGACAATCCTAAGCGGTAAGTTCCTGCTCACTTACGGCAGCCTCGGGCCAACTGAATTCCGATTGATCGTCATTCTCATCAACACGGTGTTCATGTATACTTCCCTCTCGGAAATAAAGTGGACCATCGAAGGGCAAACATTGGGCATATTCGATGTAGCCGGATTGTTCATTGCCTGCTTCTTGTTCGTGGCATGGTTGGTTCAATTCATCACCGACCGTCGCGTTTTGTCCAAACAAGATCCATTGAAACCCTATTCTCCTAAAAAATAATAAAAAGATACGGTGTTAAAGCTGCGTATTTACCTACAATTCGTAGTCAGTCGGCTATTGGGCACAGGAGTCGATACCTTGATACTGTGGATATGCTCGACTTTTATATTCAGCAGCTATTGGGAGGTATATGTCCTTTCACCTATCATCAGTTTTGAATTTGCCGTATTGAGCAATTTCCTATGTTCTTATTTTTGGATATGGAAAAGTAGAATCGGCCGTCGTTCGACATCTGATTTCTGTATTCGTTTTCTCATGTTCAATCTTTCATCGGGAGCCGGCTTCTTAATGAAAATGTTTTTTCTACTCATTTTCCAAAAGATATTCGGTTGGGACGTTATCTATTGTAATCTTGCCGCCCTGCTTATTTCGGGACTGTTCAACTATTTCGTAGCGGATATGCTGGTATTCAAATCGCGCAAACGGGTGAAAGTCGAAAGTTTCGACAGCAACGATTGCTGAATACAACTCCCCTACATAAACCTATAAAGCTCTTCCTTTTCGGAGAATTAAGCCTAAATCCCCTACAAAATTCGCCTCCAAAAAGAATCTTATTTCTATTTCAAGCCCGTCTCGACTTGTTGCTGAGCAGGGGGAGTTTTTATATATTTTATTTCTCCCTCGTCCTGTGGTACACTCCACCTCATTTACGATAAACAAAAGGAGGACGAGACTTAACTCCACTGCCGGTATTTTCTACCTCCTCTATTAAATTAACCCCTCCGTTACTTCGTGCCACCTCCCCTATATGGCTGCTCCACACAGGGGAGGAGTATAGAGCTCTGTTGCTACCACTGTCCGTATTTTCCAACCTCTCCGCCCTTCGGACATCTGCCCTATCGCACATACGTGCGCAGAGGAGGGAGACACATTTCTTATTTCGTTACAGTCTAACGAGTTTTTTATACAACAAGACAAAACATTCTAACCTTCTCCCCTGTGTTTTTGCAACGCAAAATATAGGGGAGAGACCGAAGAAACAGTAGTTTCTGAGGAGAGGGGTTAGAAAGATTACATGGAATTTTTTGACAGTGTTTTTTAACCCCTCCGTCACTTCGTGACACCTCCCCTATATTTTTGCGTTGCAAAAACACCCCGTAATACTACGGGACACAGCAGGGAGGAGGGTAAATAACCCTCTATTCATTGCAGAGAAGTGCACCTATATCGCTTTGCGACACCCCGTAATGCCACGGGGCACGACAGCGGAGGAATATGAAATTTTAATAGATGGGATAGGGAGAGAATTAATAAAGTTGTATAAAAACGAAAGGGAAGCAAAAAAATTTGCTTCCCTTTCGAGTGATTGAGTTGGGATTCGAACCCAAGACCCACAGCTTAGAAGGCTGTTGCTCTATCCAGCTGAGCTACTCAACCGACCTTTTATGAAAAAGTGCTGCAAAGTTAGGGATATTTCGGGATATTCCAAATATATGTATCCTATTTTTTGTAGACCGCATATAAAATAGAAGTATCAGAAAGGATACCCCACCGTGAAATGAAACGCAGAATCTCGTTTGAAGTTCTGCGATGCGATTGCCCAATGGTCTTGTCCGGCCGCCGGATTATAGGCTTTCATTCCCATGTCGAAGCGAAGTAAGAAATAGCTGAAATCCAGACGGATTCCCAATCCATAGGCCAACGCGATTTCCTTATAAAACGAATCCAGTCGGAACTGACCGCCGGGCTGCGATTCGTAATCACGAATCGTCCAAATATTACCGGCATCGATAAAAGCCCCCAACTCTACTTTCCAAAATAGTTTGGTGCGATATTCAAGATTTATATCGAGGCGTATATCTCCACACTGATTGATAAATTCGGACACAGAATTATTGCCGTTATAACTACCGGGACCGAGCGTTCTTACCGACCACCCCCGCACACTGTTGGCTCCACCCGAATAGTAGCGTTTCTCAAAAGGTAAAATATCGGAATTCCCATAGGGTATGCCTATTCCTCCGCCTACATGAAAAGCAATAGAGTTTCGCTCGTCAATCAAATGGGTAAAACTATAATCGAAATCGAATTTAGCATACTGGGAATATCGGATACCAAAAATCTTGTATCCCCCATCGGGCTCCTTCGAGGTAAGTTTGGAAAAGGCATTGAGCACGTTGCCCGCTATTTCTCCCGCAGCCCTCAACGTATAGACATTGGTGCGACGCTGCACCGGATTGGAGGGATTGAGATTGGAGCAATAAAAGGTATATCCCATACGCATGATGAAGTGATCCTCGTAACTGTATCGTAAAAGCGGATTATCGGGGGCTATGTTTTCGAGAAATCCGTCGGTCTTACGAGGCAAATAGACATAATTTATATCCAACAGGTCGTAGTTGTGACGGTAGAATCCCCGATTGGTCGTCCACTTATATTTCCAAGCCGCTCCCCAAATGACTCGCGTATACTCGGGACGTTGCTGGAAATTAAGATTTATACTATATTCGGTGCTGGCCTTCATACGCCGCCGAAAATCGGTACGCAAAAATGGGAAAAGAAATTTGGGATAAGTAACACCTATCTCCCCTCCCAACTCGGTATATCGGTCATTGATGAGTCCGCTCAAATCGCCCGACAAACTTTCATAAGCACCGCGCACCTTAGCCGAAAAAGTTTCGGAACCCTTGAAGATATTACGATGTTGATAAGTAGCTCCCACGGCAAAACCTAAATCACCCTCGGAATTAGTACCTTCCAATTCGAGCGAGACAGACTGCGGCTTATCCTTGCTGAGCAAGATATAACAATCCAATTGATTTACACCTTCGTCGTTCCGACCGGCCGGCTCGAAGCGAATATTGACATATTTGACAATACGCAATCTCCCGAATGCCGTATAGGTATTGTCCACATCTCGACTACTGAACAACAACCCCGGACGAATGAAACAATTCTCCACCAATGTTTCCCGTCGAATATAAGGGCGATCGCCTTCCACGAAATAATAATTCTTATATGTACCGGCATTGGCAACATCGATTTGGTCGGTCGCCGTCGGGTCATAAGACAACACAAAATAGATTTTCCTCATATAATACCGTTCGTACGGACGATACCCCGAAGCATTGGCAACAGACTCAGGAACAAGATTCATAGTGAGATCGACCGCTTTCGAACGCTCGGCGGTATCCGCCGTATAGGTAATCAGTTCTTTATTAAAAGCATAAAAGCCATCGCGCCGCAACATATCGGAAATACGTTGTCTTTCCTCGTCCAACACATTTCTATCGAAATTCGCTCCTTTTTTCAAAAGCGAATGAGAGACATATTGCCGCTCGACAAGCCGGGAAATCGTATCGTTTGAAATACGATAGTCTATATCGTCTATGTAATGCGGCGTATTTGCCGAGACTCGATAGAACACGTCCATACGTTTACCTTTCGAAACCGTATCGACATCGACCCGAGCAGCCATATATCCTTTATTATTCATGGCCTTCTCCATTTGCATACGAGAATTTTCTATCAAAACCGGGTCGTAAATTATCGGGGGTGTACCGGCATTCCTTACCCAGCGGTTATACCATTTGGTCGAATCGTTCCCCGACAAATTATATAACCCGAGCGTAAAGCGGAACAACCCGAACATACGGTGATTGGGCTCTTGACGCAAATAGGATTTCAACTCGGAAGGTTTCACCGACTTATCATCGATCTCTATCTTCACATGGTCGAGCAGATAGCTACCGTCCGAGACATGGCGGGTAGGGCTACACGCAACCAGAACAATACCGACGATCGCTCCTAAACTTGCCTTTATAACTCGACGAATTTTCAACGCTTCTCCGATAACTTGATTCTTTCTCGATGGATAAAACCCTGCAAATATACACTTTATTTTTTTCAATTCCAGCCATTTCATAGACAGAAGCAAGAAGACAAAAATTAACCGGGATTCAATCGCACAGTCATATGATGTTTTTTACTTTCATTTATTACATTGAACTCCGCAAATACAAGCAATTTAAAATGGCAAACATACATTTTCTTTCAAATTACTTGTTTATATCGCAAAATAGTTATACATTTGCAACATCATAAACGATATTTATGTGATAATTATGTTACTACACGTCATTTCTCTATCGGTCATTAGCGAACTTCTTGTCGTGAGTCGGTAAGGTGGAAAGGCGCATGTAGTTACTTCTCATAGAATGTTAAATTAGAGTAATTGTAAAAACCTTTCCACACAGCGGAAAGGTTTTTCTTTTAATTAGTACAGATTATGAAACATCAATTGCGGAGTGCGACAAGCACTGGCGGAAGGAGAATGGCAGGAGCGAGAGCTCTATGGAGAGCCAACGGCATGAAAGAAACGGAGATAGGAAATCCCATTATCGCAATCGTCAATTCGTTCACCCAATTCGTTCCCGGCCATGTGCATCTGCATGAAATAGGGCAAACGGTAAAAAAAGAAATCGAGAAATTAGGATGCTTTGCCGCCGAATTCAACACGATCGCTATCGACGATGGCATAGCTATGGGGCATGACGGCATGCTTTATTCCCTTCCCTCCCGCGACCTCATCGCCGACAGCGTCGAATATATGGTCAATGCACACAAGGCCGATGCGATGATCTGTATCAGCAATTGCGATAAAATCACGCCGGGCATGCTCATGGCGGCCATGCGGCTCAACATTCCTACCATCTTCGTATCGGGAGGTCCTATGGAAGCGGGGCAGCTCGATGGGAAAGGACTAGATTTAATCGATGCCATGGTCGAATCGGCCGACGAAACCATAAGCGATGACCAAGTGCGCCGAGTAGAACATGCCGCATGCCCTACCTGCGGTTCCTGCTCGGGCATGTTTACCGCCAATTCTATGAACTGCCTCAACGAAGCCATCGGTCTGGCTCTCCCCGGAAACGGTACTGTCGTAGCGACCCATCGCAACAGAGAACGGTTGTTCATACAAGCCGCCCGACAAATCGTGGAGAACTGCCGGGCTTATTACCAAGACGGCGATGAAAGCGTATTGCCCCGCAACATCGCTACTCGCGCGGCATTCCTCAATGCGATGACTCTCGATATTGCCATGGGGGGCTCTACCAACACGGTATTGCATCTGCTCGCCATAGCCCAAGAGGCCGGAGTAGACTTTACGATACAAGACATAGACTCCTTGTCCCGCAAGTCGCCGGTGCTTTGCAAGGTAGCGCCCAATTCGCACTACCACATACAAGACGTAAACCGTGCGGGAGGCATTCTCTCGATTCTCGCCATACTCGAAAATGAGGGGCTGATAGACGCATCTGTCCGTCGAGTAGATCGACTGTCCTTAACCGAAGCCATCGAACAGTATGCGATACGAAACGGCGCATGTCCCTCCGAAGCGGAAAAGCTTTGGAAAAGCGCACCGGGCAACCGGTTCAACCTCGTGATGGGCTCTCAGGAAAACTATTACGACAAGCTCGATACCGACCGTTCGAAAGGGTGTATCCGCGATTTTGAACACGCTTATGTCAAAGACGGTGGACTGGCCGTACTTTTCGGTAATATCGCCCAAGACGGCTGTATCGTCAAAACGGCCGGAGTGGACGAAAACATTTTCCGCTTCAAGGGAAAAGCCAAAGTATTCGAGTCTCAGGAAGAGGCTTGCGAAGGCATACTTGGCGGGAAAGTAGAGAGCGGAGACGTAGTCGTCATCATCTACGAAGGCCCCAAAGGAGGCCCCGGCATGCAAGAGATGCTCTACCCTACCTCGTATATCAAATCGAAACACCTCGGCAAAGCCTGTGCCCTCATTACAGACGGGCGTTTCTCAGGAGGGACATCGGGACTTTCCATCGGACATATCTCGCCCGAAGCAGCTGCCGGCGGAAACATAGGATTAGTGCGGAACGGCGACCTCATCGAAATAGACATTCCCAACCGCAGCATCAACCTGCTTATCGAAGAAACAGAAATGGAACGTCGCAGAGCAGAAGAAAATACCCGGGGAAAAGAGGCATTCACCCCTCGACACAGAACACGAAACATATCGAAAGCCCTGCAAGCCTATGCAGCCTTAGTAAGCTCGGCCGACAAAGGCGCTGTACGAATTATCTAAGAAACAGAGTCCCAATTGTACAAAACGACTATGGCAACAGAGAAAATAAGCGGAGCGGAAGCGCTCATCAAATCGCTCATCGCAGAAAAAACAGAGTATATATTCGGATATCCGGGAGGAGCCATCATGCCCGTATTCGATGTTCTCTACAATTATCGAGACAAATTGAAACATATCCTCGTGAGGCACGAACAAGGAGCTACACATGCCGCACAAGGGTACGCACGAGTATCGGGGAAGACCGGAGTCGTCATGGTCACCTCGGGTCCCGCCGCCACCAATATCATCACGGGGCTCTCGGATGCCATGATGGACAGCACGCCGCTCATCGTCATCACCGGGCAGGTCGCCTCTCCCCTATTGGGCTCGGACGCTTTTCAGGAAACCGATGTCGTAGGAATCACCCAGCCGGTGACCAAATGGAGTTACCAGATACGTCACAGCGAAGAAATAGCTTGGGCGGTAGCAAGAGCTTTTTACATCGCCGGGAACGGCCGTCCGGGTCCCGTGGTTCTCGACATTGCCAAAGATGCCCAAACGGGAATGACCGAATTCGACTACAAACCCTGTCAATTCATTCGCAGCTACAACCCTTATCCCGACATACAACCCGGCGAAATAGAGGAAGCCGCCCGGCTTATCAACCAGTCTCGCAAACCGTTCATACTCGCCGGTCAGGGGGTAGTTATCTCCCATGCTGAAAAGGAATTGTCGGATCTGGCCGAAAAAGCCGATATACCGGTAGGTTGCACTCTGTTGGGATTATCGGCAATACCGACCGACCACCCCCTATACAAAGGCATGTTAGGCATGCACGGCAGCATAGCCGCCAACATCAAGACCAACGAATGCGA
>OJNQ01000605.1_pt1 | contig 27499 bp, 28 predicted proteins | sample 1597621 | NCBI WGS metagenome assembly OJNQ01 (sample SAMEA2452137, study PRJEB22498) | human gut metagenome | reverse complement strand
ATGCTGTCAGCCGTTTGCCTGCCTGCCAAACCATATCGTAGGTAAAGGTGTTATCAAAGAGCTGCGTCATCAGTATCCGATGTCCAATATCGTGGCGATTGACTTTGATCCGGGTGCCAGCGAAGTAAACCAGTTGAACCGTATTAAACTGATGCTGTCTACGGCACAGAAAAATCTGAAAAAGTCACAGAAACAGGATGCTTAAAAAGCTTCTTTTGTGAATTTGTTTTAGGATATGAAAAAAATCTCCTGTATTTTGTCCACGTTCTCTTTTTTACGGCAAAGAAAACGCCTATATAATAGGTAGAGAAGGACTGAAAGGAACCTACAGGAACGCATCAACGCCCGGACCCGTACCGGACAGGGTGCAGTTATACAGGCCCCCGCCGATCTCAAAAGAAAAGGTAAGCGGGTAATCGGGAGAACCGGAAACACGGGTGTTACCCGTTTCGTCAGTATAGAGGGCGACAAAGGGCGTCGCTTTCAGGTTTTCCAGGTAAAGCGTCTTATTTTGCGACACGTCGGCAAGCTTGAAGGTATGTTTTTTAGTATAGACGTCTTCATTTTTGCTGTCACCCGGTTTTAAGGTTCCCGGTACGATCATAAGAATATCAGGTTTTCCGATAGAGCGGATAACGACTTTCGAGAGCACGACGCCAAAATGGATAATGTTGTAAACGGGAACCAGTTGCAGGCTATGGGCGGCGGATATTAACTTTCTTGACATAATTACAGATATAAAGTATTGATAATCAAACATTCAGCATTTTTCGGACGTTTTTCAGCCAAAAACCGGACAAAAAAGGACAAACAGATACAGTTGGTAGGTAAAAAATAACTTGCTTTTTTACACTTTTTTTCGGTTATACGCCCTTTTCTTCTTACGCCTGAAACTGTCCCGCCACCGCTGGTAGTTTTTCAGCAGCCCGTCTTCCTGAATGGAAGAGATATCATACTTTTTCAGGAAGGTAAAAACGGTTTCCTTAAACTCGATTCCGTGCAGGTGCTTGTTTTCGTCCATGAGTTCGTGCAGCTCGGCCCACATCAGGGCACGCAGACGCTTTTCAAGAATGGCGGTACCGCGTACGGAAATGTAATTGAACTGTTCCGGAGACTTGCCGCCGGCAAAATTGGCCTCCCGGCGGTCAGGCAGCATAAACTCCAGGTTGCCGCGGTCAGCCGGACAATTTACCGGCCGTTTCTCCATGAGATCGTAAACGGTCACATAGATATCGGACGAGGAAGGAAAACGGACGGTACCGACCGTTTCGTCGTAATATTTGCCCCGGACATACTCGGCCAGGTAGGATTCGATCTGTATTCGGGTGGTAATCATAGCAATAACATTCCTTTTTAAAGGCAAAGATATTCCTTTATCGGCTGTTGGTCTGCCATTTACGGGAAAATGTAGGCTTTCAGTCGTCATTTTGATAAATATACTCCGGGAGAATAATTATAATATGCCTTTTCCAGCCGCCACACACCCGACATTTTCTCTGCCAGGCTGTGCTAATATAATTCGGTACTAAATTTTTGTAATTTCGTAACCGGGCAACCGACAAAGGTAAAATCCTGTATCTTAGCAACTTAGTAACGTTACTAATTTCCGTTACAAAAAAATGGCCGGAAAACAGTTTGTAACCGGGCTTACCGGTAGAAGATAAAAAGGCCGGTGTTACAAACCGGAAAAATTCGTAACCGTTTTGTAACTGCAACTTCGTAACCTTTATTTCCTATTTATTTATTTGATTTTCAGACTTTTTTCTTTCAAGCAAACAAAGGTTACAAGGTTACTAAAATTTTGTATGAAATAGAGGTGGGGTATGGGGAGGGAAGCCGGGCGGGACGCATTTGTTTCCATACGAAAAGAGGGACCGACACATTCGTATCTGGTCCCTCTTTTCGTATTTTATACCGGCTCCGATCCGTCTTATACGCGATGTTTGCACCTGCTTAAAATCCATTTCTTTACGTCCGGGGGTATATAGCGGTGCACGACGGCCGTATAGTCCTCGTTAAATTCATACTCCAGGTAGTTGTCGCCTTCCAGGATAAAAACACAGGCCGTTTTGATGATCCATTCGAGCTGCTCGCCCGAATAGCGTTCCAGTGCCAGGACGGTACCGGGTTTCATACGCTCCAGATAGCGGTAGACCTGTTCGGCGAATTTCCGGAACCTCTCGCCGCTGTTCCAGAGCGCGGTAAACTCGGACATGCTGTTTAATTTCAAATGCGCGTTATTCATTCATCCGGTCGTTCATCAGGTACAAACATGAGTGTCGGATCGGCCGGTTCCGTTCCACCACCGGCAGCCGTTTCCGCCGTGCCGCATGAACGCAGATAGATCATGTCGGCGGCCTTGCCGTCGTTATCCTTACGTACAATACGCCCCTGGGAGTTGCAAAGGTCCTTCGGGTTGAGCTCGTCAATGTAAGGGCAAAGGGCCACAAAGCCTTTGAGGGCCTTTGTAAAACGCTGCATCGTGATTTTATTCACACCGGAAAAACTTTTGTAATCAGCAAAAGCCTTTTCACGGACGATAAAGCTGTCCAGGTGCTCGCTGTCCGGAGAGAAATAAGAGTTCGCCCAGTCCTCGAAGTTATTGCCCATATCGGCCTTGTATTTACGCCTGATAATGTTTTCCATGGGCGGAAGCAATTTTATAGATTCCTCGCAAAGGGAAAGGTAAAAACGGCAGCACTGCAAGAAGAAATTTATATCGGCGTTCCACTCGTTCTCGCTGTAAGTCTTGGAAAACAAATCCTTACCGAAATCGTCCCGGATAGAACGCGTTTCCCGGTAGTCGTTATCTTCCGTACGCTGGTGGTAGTAGTCGGAGAATACCAGGTACAGCAAACGGGCTTCCGTAGACGGATCAAAATCAATAGGAACGTAATTAGTTGTAAATCCCAGCTTGGCCGATTCCTCGAAAGGTATAGTAAACGACTGGTTGTTCTTCGGGTTCACGGTCATATCTGATGTGATGATATCGTAAAACAGGCCCGTATTAAGATACCGGTCGCAATCATCCACCAGGATAAAGTCGGTATGCTGGTTTACCTGGTCGAACACATGCGGGTTATCCATTAACTTGGGATTACGGCCGGAAAGCTTGACGGTCTTCATAAAGTAGGAAAGGGCCTTGAACATGAACGATTTGCCCGAACGTCCGTTACATTCACCGTCTTCACCGATCTTGTTATCCATGGCCTGTGGTGCCCAGGCACGCGAAGGGGATTTATAACGGTGCAACATATAGCCGATAGTAAAGATCTTGTTGATAAGGTTCCTTTTCTGTTCGGCCACTTCTTCCGCCGTGAGGCCTTCCCCCTCGATATCGAATTTATGTTTTTCCCGGTAGGATTCCGCTTCCCCCACGCTCTTGTCGTCGAAATTATATTCCAGTTCCTTACGCCAGTAAACGCGGCTCGAATTGATTACATAGCCGAAAAAGTTAGACGGGACGGCATTGATCCGGATATCAAAAACATCGTTCCCCTCTATGTCTTTTTTACGGGAAATGGTAAACATGTCTTCCATTAGACGGACTTTGTGTTTCAGGACGTTTTCTTCCCAAACGTAGTGGGACAATGTGCTGCCGTTGGCCGGATGCTCCTTTATACCGGTACCGCTTACCTCCATGCTGCAACCGGGAAAGAAGAACATCTGCGTATTATGGGTATAATTGGTAAAATCCAGTTCGATCTCCTGCAAGTTGTCCAGGGCCGTATCTGACAGTTTGGGGCTGTTCAGAATAAGATTCCTTATATCGCGGGATAAAAAGCTCTCTTGGGCCCACTCACGGATAAACTTCCGGATATCCTTTGCCTTTATCAGTTTTACGATATTGCCGGTAATACGGATGTATTTCGTTGAACTGGAATTTTCATCATGAAGCGAATAGAAACCGTTAAGACGTAAAAAGTAGTGAAGGCAGTCCGCGTCTATATTGTGATCCCATTGCCGGGATTTCTCGTTAAACTTGGAATACCAGAATTTGGCGGGCATGGCAAGCGTCATAAGGTTACGGAAATCTTCGTTCTTGCTTCTTAATTCCATGAAGTCCCGGAAGTCCTTACGCGGTTTGCCCCGCTGGTCCCGGTAAGTGGTAAGCCAGGCCGGTAGCCAGATCGTATGGATATCGATAAAGCGTAATGCAAGTTCCGTACCCTTCACCCTGCCCGTCGTGTCGATATCGGGTATGTTATACAGGACCTCAACGTATTTCATGATCTCTTTATAGTCCTGTTCGGAAAGTTTATACGTCTCCGAATTAAACCAGATCGGGGAAAAGCCCAGCGATTTAACACACAGGGCGTCGCGCTCTCCGGAACATATAAACGCCTCCTGCAGCTTCTGCTCCTTATAGGGCTTTTCCGCATTGGCCGGATTCTTTTTAAAAGCGGCTTCCTCCCTGGAATTAAATTCCCGGTATAAGGCTTTCAGTTCGGAAAGGCCGTTTATATAGTCTTTCGGCTTGACACCTTCCGGGGTGTAGGAAAAACGCCACTGCTTGTCCGGATTCAGGGGCTCGTATATTTTATAGAACTTCACTTCGGGCGTGTCACCCTCGGCCGGTTTTACCAGACATTCGCGCATAAAGATAGGGTATGTCGCAGTCGCGTATTTATAGGTTACCTCGCGATTTTTTACATACCCTATATATTTGGCCGAATACCAGTGCAGGGCCTCGGCGTTCTCCTGGGTGACACGGGGGCCGAGTATGCGTAACTGATCCGGGGTGAGATGATCGGCAAGCTCGAAAAGTTTAGTACCGTCTTTCTGATCCTGGGAGGCCGGAACCTTACGGATGTCCGGCTTGTTTACGTTACGGTTGAGTTCATCGGTTACGTTGTACATGGATGCAAGTTTAAGGATAGCCTCGTTAAACCGGAGGCCTTCCTCATACATGCAGATATCGACGGGGCTTTGAGCCGTTCCGGTATCGCCGAAATCCGTTACCTTATAAACCTGCTGGGAACCTTCCTTTCCGAATAACTTGATACAGGCCGACGCGTCGTCTTCTGACGGCCGGCGTTTGAAATGGCGGTTGGTTCCGACACAATCCCGGGCTTGCGGATAATAATGTAGAATTATATCCAGCCCGTTGTTGGTTACTTTGTAGATGTCTTCTGCCTTTATCATCGTTATAAAGTTACATGGTTACTTATTCTTCGTTGTCTTCTTTCCGTCCCGGGCACATCTCCGTCCAAGGTTGATACAGGAAAACGAATAATAACAGCCAAAGAAAAGCGGTTTTACCCGTATAATAAATGACAAAGGCAATCAGTCCCATAAAGGCAACCACGATAATAGCGTGGGCGATGTATTTTAAATTTTTATCTTTCATTGTTCAAACATGTTATACTGAATTGAAAAACCGAATTTGCTTAATCTCCTTTCCTGGAGAAGGGAACGTTTGTCATGTGAAGGCATAATGGCCACCAGGTGCTTTGTATCGAACCGGTAACCTTTCTTCCGCATCTGATAACGTAGGTTTCTTAGGCGTCTGTCTTCTTTCATGGCATTTCGTTAAGATCGTCTTAGTTTACAGAAGACTCGGCACACTATCGCAAAGGATAGCGTTTAAATCCTCCTGTATGGTTTCCTGCTGCTCCCTGTTCAAATGTACCAGGAAATAACCTTTTCCGCCGGAAAGATTCTTAATCTCCGCCAGATTATACTTCCTGTCTACCGCATCCACGAACGCAGGGGATTCCATGGGGCGGAAACTACTGAATATTTTATAAGTTCCACTGCTGCCTTCTATTCGTAGCGTGGTTAATTCATCGGGGGTGGTAATTGTTGATTTCATTACTTATTTATTTTTAATTATTCGACTTGTTCCTCACCTTCACGTATTAGGGTAAAAGGTAGTTTGGTACCACAATTCACACAATAAGCTGTTTTACTCTTGTTTAAGGAAACTCCATCGGAATATTCCCCACCGGAATATGTGCCGTCAGAATTATGCACACTCGTGTAACTCATTCTAAACAGATCACTATACTGATAACCGTAAAAACCATTGCAATAAGGGCAAGGAAGCGGTTGTGCTTCAGTTACTTTTATGGAGATTTTTTTGCTCATTTCTGTTCTTGATTTGAATTATTTTTCACCACTTATTTTTAATTTTACCAATTCACCAATAGGATAGGTCGTATGTTTCGGTCTGTTTATTTTCACTTTATGAGAAGAAAGAAACAACGGAACAGATTCTATTCGATAGAAAGTGTAGTAAGCTTCTTTAGGAGCTGTTTTTTCATATTTCTTTAAATATTCTTCTGCTTTATTTCTCGTATCAAATGCGGCAAGGATAGAAAACCAAACGCCGTCTTCTTCGTATTTTCCGGATTCCCTTTTAGTTACTATGTAAATTTTGCTCATTGTTGTTTATAGCTGTGCCGGAGGATAGCATCGAACTACCAATAACGCCCGCTTTCGCCCTTCGGGGTTATCTCCACACTCCGGCGGTTATTATATGGAGCGGCAAAAACCGCCCCGGTTATTTATTCACTTTTCTCTTCCGGAAGAAAAACAAAGTCCGCCCAAATATCAAGGAATTGTCGACCGCAATACGCTGCCAGTTCCGACGTTTTGAAGGCAAGCCGAACACCGACGCTCGCAATCGTGCTCGATGAATCGCTATACGCGTACGCATACGAAACACCGCCTAACGCGCTCGCGCTGTAGTACGACCGATACACCACACGAGACTTTTCTTCCTCGTCTAACTTGTTGTATTCTTCCCTTGTATAAAGAATAAACCAAGGATAATAACGGCATTCATCCTCTGTAAATTGAGGTTCCCAGCCTTCATTTAAAGCCTTGACAATGATACGGAGTTTCAGGAAAGCCAGAACGTCAGGTTCAAGACCGAGGGATATTTTATCTCGGTTCCATGCTTCTGCATCGATGCCAATTTCACGGCAGGCGTCCTCAAACGTCTTAATACGTTTTCTTACGTCTTTTTCTGGTTCATCAATAAGAGTTAAGATTCCATTTCTCCAGACAGCTGTTTTACCTTCCGGAATTTCAATTTCTAATTTCTTTGATTTCATTTTTCTTTTATTTATTGGTTTTCACTATGGAAGATTTTTACGCCTGTGACTTCCTCGATCTTATCCTTTGCAAGTTCGGGAATACGACAACGACTACCTCGCCAATTACGAAAGGTATGTAATGGCACTTTACATGCTTCTGCCAATTTAAGGGACATTTCAGAAGATTCTTTTACCGGCAAATTCAAAAGGTACATTCTTAGTTTCTCGCCGTCATCATTCCTTTTTAATTTTTTTTTCGTCATACCTTTGTGATAAATATACTCATTATTGTTAACTTTACATAGCAAAGGTATAATTATTTTTACCACAGGTGAATAAAATTCACGTTAATAAAAGTTATAACAAAGGTGTAATATGGCTAATTTCTTGTTAATAAGAGAGTTATGCGAATTAAAGAAAATCACTATACGAGAACTTGCATCACGTATAGGAAAAGAAGATAGTAGCATACAGGCTATTGTTAGAAATGGATCAACGAACACAAAAACCATTGAGGCAATAGCAAAGGTTTTAGAGGTTCCTGTAGGTGTATTCTTTGATGATATTCCCATAACTGGAATAAAATCAAATGAACTTGATAAAGATGCAAAAATAGCTGATTTAGAAAGGATAATTGAGGAGAAGGAACGTCTAATACAAGTCTTATTAAGTAAGAAATAACCTGTAATAGATAAGAAATGTAGGCATATTGTAGGCTATACAATCATGCAAATAATTAATAATCAGGCGATTAAAAAACGTTACTTGAATCACTTAAAGGACTAGTTATAACATATTGATAATCAGTCCTTTTTTCTTTTCTAAAAGAAGTCGAAAGGCTATAAAAAAAAGATACTATTTCTCACCGGAAAGTCACCAACAGTGGAAAAACAGTGTCTTTAAAAACTTATAGCTTATGGCAACACTATCATTAACTATTTTATCCGCTAAACCTACTAAAACAGGTAAATACCCTATTCTTATTAGGGTATCTGTTAAAAATGACAAAGAATACATCAAAACAGAGTATCAGTTGGACAATGCCTGTCAATGGTATAACGGAAAAGTAGTAGCCCGTAACGATGCTACGATGATGAACAAACAACTTTTGTATGAGTTGAAAAAATACAAAGAACGTTTGGAGTATATCGACAACTATGATTGTTATACAGCAAAACAATTAAAATCCATACTTACCCAACAAGATAAGATTGCCCCAGATGTGAGAACCTTCAATGACTTTATGCGGCAGAGAATAAATGAAAAGAAAGAAGAAGGAAAAACCAGCCATGCTAAAATGCTGGAAGATACCTTAAAGGTTTTTGAGGCCGCAGAAGGAGAAGTACCAATGATTATTATGAATCATATCACTATTGAACATTTCGACAGATGGATGAAAATTAATGGTCATTCTGACGGTGGTAGACAGATCCGGTTGAGTCACATAAAAGCCCGAATTAATGAAGCCATTAAGTTAGGGATAATACGTTGTGATAAGCACCCATTTGCCTATACTAAGATACCTATTCCAGAACCAAGGAACCTTGATATAACTGTGGAAGGCATAAGAAAAATCATTAGTGCAGACGTATCAAAGAGCAAACAACTATCCTTAGCTAAAGATATGTTTTTGCTGTCATTCTACTTAGGGGGTATCAATTATGCAGATCTTATTCAAGTAGATTTATCAGGAGATGTAATTAGCTATATACGATCAAAAAGCGGTGAGCATAAGACGAAAAACCGAACCACGAGTATAGCTGTCTGCCCAGAAGCTAAAAGTATAATAAATAAATATATTGGGAAAAATGGAAAGCTGAAGTTTGACTACAAATATACGGCAGGTAATTTACAACGCTATATCAATAAATGCTTAAAACTCCTGGCAACAGAGCTAAATATAAAGGAAGGATTAACATTTTATTCAGCCCGTAAAACTTTTGCCCAGTTCGCCTCTGAAATTGGAATCCCCTACCCTGTTATTGAATATTGCTTGGGTCACTCCATAAAAACCAGCATTACTATAAATTCGTATGTAAGAGTAAAACAACATCAGGCAGATGCAGCAATACAAAGGGTTATTGAGTATGTAAATGATCCTGAATTATTCAAACCATATATTGAGATGCGGGCACAAATGCAAATGATGATGCTGTAACAAATAGTAGGCGTAGATAGATGTCGTCTACGCCTACTATCGGCATAATAAAATCACATATAGCTTTCACGTTTTTTTTCATTTGCATCGAATTATTTCATCAATTATTATAACAACTTATACTACCAACTTTCTATTTAATATTATATCTTAAATATAACTATAAACATTCTCCATTCCGTTGTTCTTTTATTATTTTGGACAGCAGAGAGTCACTATTTATATTTTCTCTACAAATTGTCTCTAGGGATATTCCTTTATACTCTCGATAATAAAAGACAGGGTTGGGAAATATTTCTTTAAATTCGTCACTATAATTAGAATATTCTTCATTAGTAACTCTGTCCTCTTTAACTACAATGTTTTCAAGTTCATCATCATTGCGGACTATTACTATCAAGTCATTGATATTAAGATGAAAATTAAAACAAGAATTAGGAATTCTCCATTCTCTTAACCATGAATAGTCATAAACTCCAGGAGTTAATTCTAGAGTTCTCCACTTTAATTCTGATGGAAAAGTATCTATTTCAGCTTTTGTTGAATATATTACTGGACGTGCATTCTGTTTGTCAAATAACAAATCTCTAGGAAAAGCTATTCCATAAGGAGCATACATCTGGTGAGGATATTGCCCCATATATCTAAACATGTCAATACTAGATGTTAAAGGCATTTCCGTAAAGCAGATATAAGGTAAATTTGACTTTAAACAATTAGTAGCTAAAATATCATTAAGGATCTTTTTAGCATGACAATCTGTGCCTTTTATAAAATGGAACAGATATGGTGATATATCAGGTCTACTATTCTTGATATCTAAAGTACTCATATAAATTGTTTTTCGATTACGACTGTAAATATACTACTTTCTTTTAATCTTATATGTCAAATTAGTAACTATTATTAGTATTAAAGTTACTACAATACCAAACGCCCATCCGCCCAACTCCATTTTAATAGATTGCCACCGGCTTAACTGCTTTTCGACTGGATAAGGAACCTGCATCGAATCAGTCTTAATCACTGTATCCGTTCTATTGAGATACTGATACTTATACAGGTATTTATATCTATACTGATATACGGTATCACCTTTGACAAATACATAGATGCTATCCTGATTATAGATGCTGTCAACTCGGATACTATCACGCGTCTTGTACTCTGTTCTTACCGTCTCTACAGGTACGTATTGAGTTCGACAAGAAGCAAACCATATCCCCGACATCAGGAACATGGTTATATAAATCAAGGCTTTCATAATCCCAGATATTTAGAAATTCCCTCAATGTGTATCCGGGCAACTGCATCTTTACCCTCCCGAGACAAAAGGTATTCTACATCATCCTTATTATCCAGGAAGAAGTTTTCAGTCAGTATTGCCGGACAATTCGTATCCCGGCAGATGGCAAGGTTTTGTTGCCAATACAGTTGCCCGGGTGTCTGTTTACGAATGGGAACCGGAATACATTCTGCAACTTGGGCCAGGCAGTCAGCCAACTTCTTGCTGTTACCTGACGCATTGTTCGACACAAATACGCTCCATCCCTTTGCATTCATCCAGTTTGCACTAGAGCCGGCAGCGTTACAATGAATAGAGACAAGGATAGCTTCCTTCCCAGTTGTACTGTAAATGGCATTTGCCCGTCGGCACCGTTCAGACAAAGGAACGTCTGTATCTTCCTTTACGATCCGTTCCGCATCAATACCTTTCTTTCTCAGTTCATATACTACCTTGTCGGCTATCTCCCTTGTGTATGACCACTCTCTTAGCCGTCCGTCCGGAGAGCGCTTGCCCGGCGTATTCTCGCCGTGGCCGTTGTCAATTAGTACTTTCATAATATATACTTTAAATTAATAATCACTTGGCGGCTGTCGGTTCGTACATCCACGGACATCGCATTTTTTTATTTCCGCCTCTTTCAGTTTCAATTCAAGCTCATGTTTATCATGAATAAGCTGCAATTTTTCCGCCTGTTCCTTCCGGAGTTCAACATAGAGAGCGTCAATCTTTGAATCCCGTTGAGCAATACGGTCTTCAAGCCATGCGACCTGTTTTCTCTCGTTCTCATTTTCCATACTGTCGGCAGCGGCATCCTCCTTACGGGCATTAGTCTTCCTGTTAACATAGAAGTTGACTACCCACTTTATAGCCTCCAAGCCTCCTAAAGCACCGATAATCGCCAGCCATTCATTCAATCCCATAGCACCTGTCCTATACTAATTGTTTAATTTCATTATTATATCTCTATTTATAGGTAAATTGCAGAAAAGTATTAATCGGCGGGGCGTCCTATTACAACAACTCGAAAATCTATATTCATAAGCCCCTTATTGGCATCAAGTGTCTGTATATTAAAATGATCATTGTACCGCCCACACTCTATACCTATAGTCCAACGATCGCCATCGACTGCCCAGGGAGTCGTTTGTACAATTACAATATAATCAGTATGCCCTTGTGAGTGATATAAGGTATATTGTCCGGTACTTGTGCGTTGTATGCGTGATATTATCATTCCGTCACCCCACCTTTGGACAGAATTTAAATCTCTTTCAACAGCAACAAAACCAAGGACTCCGGGCATACTCCAATGGTCTTTCTTGTCCATTTTCCAGTCAACGCCACCAATAGCGTCAATGCATAAATTACAATACCCCCCAAACATCATATCCTTTCTCATCGTACTACCACTGGCGCGAAGCATGAGTGCCCTGTTGAAAGAGTTCCAATTTCCTGTAGCGGACATATAAGCAGACACGTCGAATCCGACCATGGCGGACAATGTGTTTCCAAGTGCCGCTTGCCTTTGATGATCACCAAAATCCGTTTGGACGGAAATTATGGCATCTCGTCCGCTAATGTTTTTAAGCCCGGATCCTTCAATTTCAAAACCACCAATAACGCCGTCATTTGCATTTACCGTTCCAGTAAAAGTTCCCTTATTCGCGAACACCTCTCCTTTGAATTTGTACTTTTTATTGACTGGATCAAGCTCGAACACTACTTCATCATCAACCAATGCGAATATCCCGGTACGCTTCGTCCCGTCAGCTCCGGTGAGACAATCACGTCCCATAGCGACGCCTGTCAGCTTCCCGTTACTGTCTTTTGTGCCGGAAAACATCTTGGGAGACACCATATACTCACCTCCTATTTCCGTCTTATTATTGTTCCATTCCTCAATCCACGGAAGAAGGTTCGCATCTTGACCGTCTTTTCCTCTGAATCTGATAGGAGTGCCCCATTCACCTGAATCTGCACTTTCTGCCACCTTCTGTGAAATCCAAACGACGGATGCCGTTGAATTTGTATGCCAACCTTCGGTTGTACCATTCCCTGTAGGAACGGCAGGTTCGGTTTCGCTGTCATGATAGGTTATGTAAACTCTCATACCATCCTTACCGTTTGTACCGTCCGTGCCGTCATTACCATCTGCCACCATTAATTCCCAAGCTGTGCCGTTATAGATGTAGACACGCCCGTTGTCAGTGTCACGATACACCCAGTTTTTAACAGGGTCAGCTGGAGCGGTAGACAAGTCACCTTTCCATACAATGTCCAGACCATCCTTTCCGTCATTACCGTTAATTCCGTCCAGGCCATCCTCACCGTCAACGGTCATTACATACCAAGCATTATCTTGATAGACATAGTTCTTCTTGTCGGATGTATTGCGGTAATACCAGCCGTTCTGAGGATTGGAGGGATGAGAAGTGAACTCGCCTTTATATACAAGACTGCTACCGTCTTTCCCAGGTTCGCCTTTCAGGTTTTTTTTTACTTCACTATCCAAGTTATCCCAAGTAAGTTTCACGCCACTTCCGAAATGGAAACCGTCAGTGTCCCAATATATAGCCCTGTTGAATATGTCACCGTTGCCTTCCTTGTCCCATCTGATATTGCCTTTTGCAATGAATCCGGAACTGTCGGGATTGAACTGGTACAGGATTGTCCCGTCATCGTCTACACCTTTCAGCATACCGTTGACGCAATAGAATCCTTTCAATCCATTCGTTCCCGGTATATCACCGCCCACACGAACCTTCAGGCAGTTGCTCCAGTCCTTTGAATAAATACCGGCCAGCACGTCAATGGCAGGCTGTGCATTTTCATCAGCGTGCATATAGATAGCGGAATGCCTTCCTGCGTACTGTGTTTCGTATGAACTGTTACCAAATTGCACTATGTCGTCACCAACTATGGGGGGATTCGTAACAAAGGTAACCCCGTCCTCGTTCACTTCCGATTCAAACTCCGATACCGGAATGCGGATTACTCCGTCAACGATTGATTCTATCTCCACGTGATACAATCGCTGGTTGCCTGTAAACTCCTGGCACCGGATGAAGTCATGCTCCATGAAACTCATGTCCTGTTCTTCGAGTGTGACAAGGTAGGCAGTCCCGTCTTCCGACATCTGGACTGTCTTAATCTTGCCACATCCCTGTGTAATAGTCTGCGCACCGATTATCGCCCTGATCTTAGACACCAGAAGCTCGAATACGGTGAACTGTCCACGTACACGGATAGCGTCAATTTCAAGCATCCACTTGCCCTTGACATATTCCCAAATTTTCCAACCATAACCCGAAAAACCGGATAAAAAGAATTCTACGATTTTCTCACCCATCTTTATTCCGGACGAGATAAATCCGACAATTGCCGAACTGGATAATCCTGCCATATTATAATATTAAGATAGTTTTGTAACTTCGACTATACAGATTGGGGATATTCTGGAGTAACCGGGTTCTGCTGAAGGATCGTTATTATAACCTTGAGCAACTAACAGATAACCATCTGAATCCACTGCTACATCGTCGAATGTATACCAATTAGAATTATTGTTGATTACTTTAGTAGACAAGTCGGATGCTAATACTTGTTGCACAGCATTTTGAACGTATAAATTCCAAGGTTGGGTATTGGGTACAGAATTTTTGTCTGATAATAAAAGTCTAACCTTATAGTTACCCGGAGTTAACCCCTTTAATATTACGACACTTTGAATTTCAGCCGTGTAAGAAGTGAAATTACCACGTGTGGGAACAACAATATTTTTGGTAGAGCCATCCCAAATCATTGAGTTGGGATATTGTACTTCCGCTCCTAATGTCACCCCTTGCCAATAAACAGGAGCGCCTGTTCCGCCTAGGACATCCTTGGACAACTTTGCTCCCATAGCTGCATAATCAGCTTTGTTATATGGTATATATCTACCTGTCAAGGTTCCAACGTTGTTTCCCTGAATATCTTTTAGATCCACAGCTGCATTACCGGAGTTTATAGGCTGGACAAAGCCGACGCCATCCACATTCCCTGCCGATGGTATGTTTGCCAGTAATATTATGACAGGCGGTTCTGTAAGAGTTACGGAATCGCTGCCAACGCTTGATTCAGAAACTTCATTCTTCAACTGTCCATACAAAGTTTTAGCTCCAGAAGTTGCAAATTCGTAAACAATATTATCTTTCCATGCTTCCCATGCAGCAGACGCCAAGCCTGCTGACGTTTCCGCCAATCTGTAATGCGTTGGAGTTCCCTGACTGATTTCAAATGAAACAGGTACGGTATAGCCGGCAAAAGAATCTTTCCCTTCCGCCAGTGTTATGCTTGTCAGGCCAACGGGCTGCACTACCTGTATAGAATCAGACTTGATCGAAGATTCTGTCGTCTCATTTCCGACCTGCGCATATACTGTCAAATTACCATCCACTATTTTTGAGTCATATTGAACTGTCGAACCGCCCCACACAATCCAGTCTGTACAATCAGACAAATCCGCCTGTTGGCCGATCTTGTATTTGGTGATGGTATTCAACGTCTCAAATTTAACCGATACAATACCGGAATCTGTGCTGGCATCCCCATTGTTGACAGTAATACTGTCCAACCGTGCCGTAACAGCATCTATCAACTCGATGGCGGCTGATCTGGATACCGTTTCAGTAGTGGCGTTTTTCAATTTTGCATACAGTATTTTGTTTCCATAAGATGCGGATAGTTGCACTATCGGATTTTCAGTGAATTCCACCCATGATGCTCCCGCAAACGATGAATTTTCCGAAACCATGTAATGAGTTGGATATCCGAGGTAGTCAAATGTTACATTTACATTTCTCTGTATCGCCGAAGCTGCTCCGTTATCTATCGTGATGCCTTTCAGAGTCAATGTCGGCTCAAGCAGAGTTATACCGGCTGATAATACTCCGGTTTCCCCATACGCATTCTTTAGTTTCACATAAACGGTTTTAGCATTGAATCCGGAAGACAACTTGAATGTCGGTTTTTCCACATATTCAATCCATGAGGCTCCTGTAAACGACATATCCTCTGAAACCATATAATGGGACGGAGCCTGACCGCTGTAGGTAATGTTTAGTATAACATTCCGGTCTTGAGTGAATTCCTGCCCGGAGTTGATCACAAACGATTCAAGTACAGGCGGTGACACCCATTTATTGATTCTTGCCAAATACGGCTCCTTCAATCCCGGTTTCAACATCTGAACAAAATAATAAGCGTCATCATACGCATACTCCGCATTATAATCTGCCTCAAATGATTCCACATACTTGTTCACCCGTTCCAACAACAACGGGTTGAAGTCAAGGTTAACCAGCAGCCTGCCGTCATTCATAGCGAATGATGTTCCATACACATTGTCCCCCGATGTGACAGACACCCCTTCCAGTGACGGAACACCTGATATGAGTACGGACAAGTCCCTGAAAAAGAAATTGGCGCCCTTCGGCACATACATCCTGTAATGTACCCCCGTTTCCGTCACAGTCTTAACAGACAGCGTGTTTTCCCTCATATACCAATATTCAAAGAATTCATCTAAAGTAGGGAACCATAGATTGTCTTCGCCGATATCTCCATACAATCGATGCAGATTCTTAATGAATACCGATTCCCAGTGCGATCCTCTGTGTGTGGAACCTATCAACCAGTAGATCGATTCCTTGTTTTCTGTTGCATTAAATCCGGATAGAATATCAAGTAAATCCTGCGCATATTGAGGATTATCATTATCGTATACCATATCATCTCCGTAAGCAAACAATCTCTGAATTGTTACATTATTTTTGCTTAAAGTAAAATCGGGACTGAATGGATAAACTTTTTTAATACTGGGGTCTCCTCCCTGCGCAGTAATGACCTGAATGTTGTCATTAACCCGGCTGAAAGTTATATATTTGTGGTCGCCATTCGGTTCCACCATTAATTTGGGGGTAATGCCTATGTACTCCTTGAAAAGTGCGACCGAGTCCTCGACACATTTATCAAATTTTGCCTGTGTGTCGGTAGTAGCAGTATCATAGCCTATCAAATCGTGATAGGCTACCATGAACCCGAAGTCAAAAAAAAGTTTAAACTCCTTTTCTGACATCCACGGTAGAAAATAACCGAAATCCTGGCCTATGTATTGGTTTTTTAATTTATCCGGCCAAGTAGCAACAGTAGTTGCATATCTTTTCTTTATCCCGGCACCATCAGTACATTGTGCGGGTTTTTCCGGATAATAAGCGTCAGAAACATACTGCTCTATCTGCGGGTCACCCTGCATACCCAAATGCCATGTAAGAATCCTATCATCAGGTAATTTAAATCTTTTAGCTATATATCTTTTATTAATCAGCGAAAATATATACTGGTATATAGCATAGCTATCGTCCGTGATATAGCTAAATACCATCTTCTTATTATACTTCAAAGGTGGAACCTCCAACGAAATAGCCTCCTTATTAACCGAGCTTGGAAGCGTAATATCAAACTCAACCACATCACCCCAGAATTTGCAATATTGAATGTGCATCAGACCGTTTACCTCTTCAGATACCGTATTCCTGCATTTCAGCACAACACACGTCTGCAATTGAGAATTAATGTAAAACCGTGTAATGTCATAATTGAAATTGAAAAACTCCTTATTCAATCCTTTTCCGGTTGAAGCAACGAATGATTCTACGTTAACATACGTCCCAAACCCTAGAGGCTCATCCGCAATCACATAATCTTTCGTTTCTCCGGCAGCCTTTGGCAAGTTGGATAAAGATACTGATCTTTCATAGATATCTATTACTTCTCCATTCATCTTATATTGACCGGCCAATTGTTCGGTACCGGAAATAACAAGAGGTTTGACGACCTTGTCGTTTAAATCCGAACTTAACTGATTATATAAAGAGCTCTGAATCTTCGATATTTCATCCGGGAACCGCTTATCCATATTAGTTACCGCAGCATCTGCCCGCGCTGCGCCATCCAACGCCGGTTGTTTCAACGATTGAAGCCATTCTTCTTCGCTGCCGAGAAAGCCATTGTCGACTGCCTGCTGATACGCGCTTTTTCCTTGAGACGAAAGTTCGTACCAATATACCCCGTCATCTGCCGGGACTACACCGGTTGAATCTTGTAAAGCCAAATATTTGGCATTTTGATACCGCCAAATATCATTATATTCAACTTCTGTCTTATTGTTCCAGTCTCCTCTGGGAGTGATGGATATCTTGCCTAAATCTATATCATTAGCCATTTTGCTGCAATATTAGGTGTCCATTAGTTACTTTGAATTGATTCTCATAATTATTCGTCGGTACACTTAAAATCAAGTGTCCTGTGCGTACATTGATGCCCATTGTTGGATAAACAATCACGCCGTCTTTACCCTTCATTTTGTCCATTCCGATCGTTTCCCATAGAATTCCGCCTTTCTGCTTAACAAGTACTACGTCTTGGGCGTCAATATCATCTGCTCTATCTGATACATTGTCCAATCCGCCTAAAGTGCCGGTTATTCCCTCGTTTACAGGTAATTCGAGTAATGCAGTAGATAATGAACCCTCATCTCCAAGTTCTGTGATAGAGTCTTTATCTAACTCTGATAACGAATCGGATATTTGAGATTGTAATTCTGATAGTGTTTTATCAGAGCGGACTACCAGACCGCCATTGGCTTCAATCAAGCCTTCGGAAATTAAGCCTTTCAGAAATCTAATAAGTCCGGTGGCCTCATCGTCATCTACCTTGCTGAGATATTTATCCTCCAAAGCAATCAATGTATCGTTAATCGCTTTATCAATCTCTTCGATTGTGCGCAATGAAGAGAACGTATTATCGTCTGTCAAACTTGTATCCTCATCACCTAGCGCAATAATACGGGATTTTATTTCGAACAGGGTGCGAAGAGATGAAAGTACATTCCTGTCTGACAATGAACGCATGTCATCAGCCTTTATGATATCAATATTGGTACCTCCGCTACCGGTTACCACTGTAGAGCCCCCTCCGCCGGAGCGTAAAACAGTGCTCCCGGCAGGATAATTCTTCGACCGGGGGGTAGCTGGAATTGCTCTTGATTTTATTAAGATATCACTCATACTTCTAGCATTACACATTTAAAACTATTCATCTTATAGTCGATAGTACCTCCGGCATTGATGAATTTCTTATTAACCATGTATTTGTCATACAAACGAGTTATAGGTGTTAAATCCGATGTCTCTTTTATTATTTGCGTCAGTTTAATCTGTGGGGAATCGTATCGTTTGACTACGCGCCAGATAAGCTGTTCTTCCGGACGGATAGTCGTTTCTTCGATGGCAGAATAGAGATTATCAGTCAAGTAATTATCTCCTAACATTACCTTGCTGTAACAGACTCCGTCATTATTGTGTGAAGTGATTTTGAATTCTATTTCGTCTAACTCATTAACATAATCTGCATTGATTACATTTTCATAAATGCGATCTGTATCATTATTTTTCTCTTCGTCTTGTTCTGGCATCCCGGAAAATAATTGTAGCTTCAAATCGCGCATGAAAGTATAGTACGGGTAACGCTTAATTCGGCCACCTTCCCCATAATTGTTTGGATAAGGCCGCAATACTGTAAGCTCAATTTTTCCAAAAAGTTTATCTGATGCTTTAATCGGTATCGCATATCCTTTTGAGGATATATTCATGTCATAAGTTACATTATTTTCAAAATCATTCCACTCATACCATATTTTACTTTTTCCATATCCTCCACATTTAATAATAAATCGAGATTCCTTCTCGCTCCATTGCCCCCCTGTCCAGTATTTGTCTCCTATTTTTAATTTGAATTTACAGCAATTATCTCCGGCTGTATTATTCCAGGTACCATCCCCCCCCTGTGCCGGGTTGGTGTATAATGAATCCGATTGAAAGTATTGTCCGGAAAGCAGCAGATAACTTGTCGCCCCATCAGAAGGGGATATGATAGTTTCAATTAGGTAATCAGGATTGATCTGCAATACTGGAATATCTTTATTTAAAAATATTGTTAGGTCCGTTAGATCTGAATAGTTCTTGTTACCTAATCCCATTCCGATAATCAGCACATCTTCAAAACTTAAAGATGACGGTACCCCATCTTCCCATTTATATTTTGTTTGCTTGCTAATCAATGATCCAATGTTGTTTATTATTGCATTATCTGCATTACCGCCCATTGAACTTAGATCAATGTTAATAGTTGATAGACTGTCTTTATCGCTGAACACATTTATGTATCTTGAATTGGTGAAGAACTTAACAAAATACGAATATCTGTCGCCGTCTATTTTGCGATAAAACGGGCTCTTCTTGATTAAAGAATCCAATAAACGGGATTCAAACAAATCAGGAATGAGGGCATCAACCGGATAATTACTATCTTTCACAGTAACTTTATTGTACCCCGGTAAAATATCCAGCGCGTGCCCGGAACCGGAAAAGCCGATATCCTGAATGTTCAAAAGAGAAGGTGATACAACGCTCTTCTTGGTCGATAAATCTGCGGCATACATTGTAAACTCTCCTACATGATCTATATCAATGAAATATAGTTCTCCCCGCCAGTCCACACAAGTCCAATTGAGAAATTTGCAGATCTCCTCAAGAACTTCCTTCAGCTTCATGGCCTTGTCGTCTTCGTCAAAGAAGTTTTGCTCGCTGATTGTCAGGCTCTCTAAGACATTCATTCCTGCCGTATAATCATCCGCATTTTTCGCATATACGTGAGGGATATAAACAGACGAATATTTATGGCTGGAAGATGAGATGCATTTCTTTAATAAATTCCAAAATGATACAAACGAACGACTCTCCCCGGATTGCTTATAATCAATAAATTCCAGAGTGGATATACAACTCATACATTCCAGTTCCAGCTCAAATGTTTGAGAACTGTAATCCTGGGTATATAGCTCAGGTTTGATGAAACCGCACCAAGTGACTACACCGTCCTTCTTTAATGTCACCCGATACATCTGATAAGCTGTGGAAAACAAACTCTGCAGATAATCACTACCAACAATGCGAATCGTCGCTGTACTGAAACGGGTAGGTACATATAAGAATCCTTCATCTGCAATGTCGACGGTGAAAGGATTCTCCCCCGGTGTCAATTCCTGAACAGAACCCGAATAATTGTCCTTCTCTATTTCTACTACACATGGCGTATTGTCCAAGGTAGCAAATGGTATTGTGTATATAAGTCCGTAGCTCATGATATAGGTTTTTTGCCTTGTGATTTAAGTTCATTATTAATCGTGAGAATGATATCCTTCGCCCGGACACTAGTCGTTACTGTTGACGCTAAGTTCCCGTTCCCACCAAGTTTTCCCGAATTGATAGCCCTAAATAAGTTGGACTGCTGCCCTTGGTTGAGAATCATTTCTCCGGCGTTAACTCTGGCTAATATTTTATCTCCGGATGTCGGACCACCCGAAATAATACCTCCGTTGTTGTAACCGGGTACTTTTTGTTTTGCCGCTTCTATCATGGCCGTCATTGCCGCAATCTGCGCGGCTGCCAATCCTACCCCCGCAAACGGGATACCCGCATAAGCCGCTGTGCTCTTTGCCGCCATTTCTGCAGTAGCTGCCTCGACCTTCTTTTTGCTAGCCTGTATTTCCATCTCTGCGGCTACCTGAGTGGCCGCAACCTCGACGGCTTTACTTCCAACTGTATTTAGTGCACTTTTTTCTAAACCTTCTTGTTCTTTCTTTGCCACTGACAATTTGGAAATAATCCCCGTGATATTCTCTACCATTTTGCAAATAGACAGGAAAGAATCTACGACATTAGTCATTGCATTCCATATCGCCATTATTCTTTCCCAGCCTGTGGCATCTACGTCATTCATTACGTCGCGTAGGTTACTGAATGCACTAACAATACGGTCTGAACTACTCGCAACATCTTTTATACCGGAATACAGGGATTCATTAAGTTCTTTATTGAAACTTTTAATATCTTCTTGAACTTGTGCTAACTTTAAAGCGTCTTCCAAATTATCAACATTAGCGATAGCATTGTTGAATTCAATTTCTAAAGACTTGGCGGTGTCACTTCCCGCTTTCTTAGCCTCTTCAAGTTTTTCCTTTAAGTCGTCCTTATATTTAATCCAGATATCCAGTTCTTCCGATTTTTTATCTACATCGGTCTTTTTGTAATCGAAAGTAGTGTCTCTTTTTCCGAGTTTGGGAGTTTCAATCTTCAGATTCTCACCTACAACACCCCGCATTTTCTTTATAAAGCCATCAGCCGCCTCACCTATATTCTCAATGGATATAGCAGAGTTGGCCGCTGCAGTTGCAGCTTCTATCAGAGCATGGCGATATTCATCTTCGGATATTAGTTTTTTATCCAATTTGCTTTTAGCCAGGTCAGTAGCCTTCTTGTATTTGTCCTCTACTTTAGATAATTCGGCTTGTATTTTAGCTGATTCAGTTACACGGGGATTTAACGTGCCGAGTAGTGCCGCCGCATATGTCTCATTTGCATCCGCTGACTTTCCCAGAATACCTCCAAGTTTTACTACTGTGTCTGAATTGAGCTTGTCAATTTCCTCATTATATTTGTCTTGTGTTATAGCGCCAGCATCAAGTTGATTCTTGTAGTTTTTTAGGGAGTTATGATAATCATCTTCTGCTTTTTGAAGTGGGGATTGTTTATTTTTATCCGTATCATTGTCTGTTTGATTATTATCTAACTTCAAGGAATTATTCACGGCACTTGCAAGTTCTTTGGATGAGTCCAACATTATTTGCCAATAATTTGACATCTCAACGAGCTTATCCTGATAATCATCCACAAATTTCCCACCAGACTTTCTTATTTGCTTAGCATAAATATCAATACCATCTTGCAAAGCTCTTTTTGAACCTGTATCTTTATACTTGGAGATACTAGTCATTAAGGAATTCATCCCCGGTTCAGGCATTCCCTGAAGATTCAAATCCTTTTTGAAATTTTTAAATTCATGTTCTGCCGTTACCTTTTGCTGAGCATAAAAATCAGCTCTTGCAGATTCTTCCAGAAGTTTTATACGATCTCTAATCTTATCATTTATTCGTTTCTGATAGTCTATTTCTGTCTCGTTCTTCTCTTTTATAATATTTAGTTGTTTGGCTACCTCTTTAAGAGCGTTTTTCCTTTCTGTAGTACTTCGATTTATATCATTAGCTATATTCCGTAACGCTTCCAATTGTGATACTTCTGTGGACGGTTGTATGGAAACAGCCTGTTTCTTGTAATCATTAAAGATTCCTTTTATTCTTTGCGCTTCCTCACGAAGATTTTTGAAATACCCCCAAACTGCAATAATTCCAGATATTAATATGGCAGGGAGAAAAGCTTTTCCCATTGCTAGTAAAGAAGTACCTAAATGTCTAAGTTGTGCCCCAATAATAATTCCCGCTTTTTTCCAACCGGAAGCTGCTCCCATAGCGAAAGTAGTAGCAGATAGCTGCTTTTGTTTATCAAGTGCTTTTTGTTCTAGCACTCTTGCTTTCTCCAAAGAACTTTCAGCAGCGATTCGAGCGCGTACAGCTTTATCCTTTCTAATTTCTGCTGCAATTACTTCCTGTGCTGTCCCATTTGCTAAAGAAACCTGATATTCTGCCAAAGCAGCCGATTCCACTTTCTTTTTGACAGCTAATGTGCCTTCAATCGCAACGCGTCTTTCTGTGGCTTGAATAGCTTGGGCAGAAGCCCTTTCGCCACTAGCCTCCACACTATCATAAGCCGACGACCAACCGCGCCAAACTTTTGTTGCTGCACTCGTTGCAATAAAGACAATAGCAGCAAAAGCCAGAGTTAATATGTTCTTTATGTTGTTCCCTAATCCTTGAATAGCTCCTGTCAACCAATCAATCAGAGATTTATATTTACTTTGTGCGTCCGTCCCATTAACAAATTCTGTAAAAGCATTTTTTAGACGATTTACGGACGTTTCCAAATTGTCCGTATCAATGTTCGGAATCATCTCGTTAAGTGCCTCGGCAAACTTAGGAAGCACAGTTGCGCTCATTAGTTTGCCTTTCTTCATCAGCTTATCAAGTCCGCCGACTGAAACACCTGCAGCTTTAGCCATTGCCTGTAACGCTACCGGTAAACGCTCGCCCATTTGCAGACGTAATTCTTCGGAACTAATTTTTCCTTTACTCATCATTTGAGATAAGGCAAGCATAACTCCGTTACTATCATCAGCACTCATTCCAAACGCGGTACAAGCGCGGGAAACGGATTCGAATACTTTTCGCTGATTCGCCATAGACATCCCGGAAATGGAAGCAGTCGCTGTGAACTTGGCGTAATTAGCGGTCAAAGCGTTAATTTCCAGTCCGTACTTTTTTGCCAAATCTAATAAGTACCGCTGATTGTCTGCGTATTGAGACATAGTGCCTGATACGTTCTTTAGGGCCGTAGTTACCCGGTTTGTCTCTCTTGCTACGTCAATTAGACGTGATACAAAATTACTAAGCCCCAGACCGCTCGCGCCTAATGCGGCCGCAAATGTCAGAATCCACATCTGCATGGAACGGAATGCGGATTTTACCTGATTCGTACCTCTCTTAAAATTCTCGGTGAGCAAATTAATTGCTATGCTGAAACTTAATCTTCCTGCCATTCTTTTACGATTTAAAAATGCTTTTACCTAATTTCATAAATTCTTCAAGTCTCTCTATCTCGGTTTCTTTGATTTCTTTCTCTGCTTCTTTCTCATCTTCTTCCCAAGGAAACGTAATCAAATCTTTTGCGCCATTTCTCATCTTGCTTGCATCGACATGTGGGAGAATCGTGAGGTACGTCCACATTCGGGCACTTTCCATATCTTCCTTGCGTTTCTTCTCGTACGCCTCAACATAGAGAGAGAGATCGCATAACTCCATTTCGTTGAATGCATAATGCGCATCCAACCCTGCCATTACCAGAGTAGAGACGATACTTCCTATGTATTCAGGACTACCCTCGGGATTGCCCGAACTGGTCTCTTCCTGATTCTTTTGAAATTGGCTCAATACTTCCGTTTCGCGCTCAAGTTTTAAAACCATTTCTCTAACTACTTTTTCGTTAGAAAGCGTTTGCCGAAAGATGTCGAGAGTATACATCTGGCCTTCATTATTACAGATTGTTGTTGTATACAATAGGACGTCTACATCTTCTTTATCCGCATAATCCATCAGGGAGAAAGATTTTTTCCGAAGCTGCTCCCAACGGATAATGGCTCTTATGGTTAACCCAATTTTCATTGTAGTGTTATTTTAAAAAAAGGCGGCCATCACGTGACCGCCTTTACTTGTTACTGATAAGTTATTGCTTTGTCATTCGCCACTGTTTTCAGGAACCCCTTGTACTGGTGAAAGTCCGCCGATACCTTTGAATGAACTACTGCATTTAGCGATTTGTCCGGCTTCGGATGAGATAGACATTGATGTGATCATCACTTCACCGGTGTAGTTTATCTTAGATGCGTCCTTGTTGAATGTTCCCCCGAAATTGTCTTTATCTTCGGCTTTAGCTTCACCGAAATAGAAAGATAATGTTTCACCGGCTATCTGTTTAGCCAACAAGGTGTCGTAGCTCATAGCCCCCTCCTTGCGTGTTACTAAGGACTCGGAAGAGACTGTATAGCTTTTCCTTCCGGGAAGGGACCCTGACCAGTCTCCCATCATTTTATTAGAGATGTCAATCTCTTCGGTTGTTACCTCCAATGTTGCCGTAGAGGCGAATGCAATAGGTTGGTCTCCGACAAAGACGAATAATTCGCCCCTGTAGATATCGGTTCTTGAATCTAATTTTGTTGCTGCCATAATTATTGTTTTTAATTTAAATCAATAGAAAATTGAAGAATCTGAAAATATTTTTTATCCGAATAATCTTCCGTGGAGTCTTCGAGTTTAATAGTCATATCAGGATTAGAGAAATGCCCCGATAAAGTGTCATAAATGAGAGAAGCTAAGTCTAAACTACGATCATAGTCATCACTTACGGCATTTACAAGAATCATAGGGATTCGTCGGGCCACACCCATTTTAGTATACTCTTCCTTGTATCCATCTCTTTGGTAAATGATGAAATCACCTTCTGTTCTATCAAGAGCAACGACAGGAAATATTTTTTCTCCAATCATTTCAGCAATCTTTTCCGATGCTATTAAGATGCTCCTTACTTCTGTTGTTATTGCTAGTATATTCATTCTTACCTTCGGTTATTGATACGTTGAACAGCTTGTTGTACGCCTTGATAGAGAGCATCTTTGGCTTTTCCCTCCTCACTGATTTTAGTGTCAGTCCAAAAATGATTACCAGGCATAATACCGCGATTTAATCCTTTCTTGGTACTTCTCACTTTAGTTCCGGAATCCGCCAAATGGGAATGGTTTCCCCCCGGCCGATCAAAACCTGATAAAGCACCTAACTTGTTCCGTTTTACTCTATTCGTGAATGAGTTCATGAGGTGATTCGTCTGCTTTCCGTGTCGGAGAATACGAGAACGTAAATTGGAACGCCCTTTGACCTTGAATACATTGACAGCCTTTCTAAGACCGCTCTTAATGGCTTTATCCTTCTCAAAATCCTCCAATTGGCTAACGAGGTATTGAATGTTTTCCCGGTCTATCTGCTTGATTTCAATCATGTGTCAATCTTATCAAGAGTTAATATCAACGTATTATCGCTCATCTGGGGATTAATCATCTTAATACTATACTCGTTACCATTGTAGAGTACTCTGAGATTCTCTTTGATTACTGGATAATTACGCACCTGAAATACAAGAGTGTGCCCGATGAATTGTTCCATTGCGCTAATACCATCTTTATCTGCGATTAAGGTCATTTTCTTTCTGCACGCCCGGCATTTAAAGGCTTCCACGTATTCTTTCTTGATAGCCCCGGTTAGACTTTGTGTCTCAACCGGCTTCTTGAACACTAATATTTCACGTAATACTCCCGCTCTCATTTTGAATAGTCCCGATATAGCCCGACTAGGTATTTTGCACCTTGTTCAAGCGGTTTGGTTTTTATAGACGTAGCCTCTTCTCTGTTTGCATAATATAAGCCGACTGATAGTAACATTGCTGATATAAGAGGCTCGGGAATTTCGTTACCGCCGTCAATCGTCTGCAATTCATCAACAGTTACGCATAACTCCTTCGCCACTTTCGCTTCGGCAACCTCGGCAAGTAACTCAATGTAAGAGTCGTCATCTGTAAACTCCGACTCTACATTGAGATGTTTTTTCACTATGTCAAGAGTGAGGTATTTCATTACTTCATTGATGCGATACAGAATGAATCCTTGCGGATGAATCCCATATTCCAGTAAGAATTGGTAATCAGTCTCACTGTGCCATTAAGAGCTTGGGTATACGGATCTACCAACAATTCAATACCACCCCACTGACCTACGAAGTAATCGGCCCAGTTACCGAATACGATACCAAACTCATCCGAACCTTCGCCTAATCCTTTCGGGAGGTTGTTGGTTCGTATTGCTTTGTATCCGTTCAGTTGTCCGTCTCCATTACCTGTAAAAATGAAACCGCCTGCACCGGATGAGTCTTTCACCTTTGTTTTAGCCTTTCCGATAAGCGCCGGATGCAGAATGTAGGACAAATTACCGAACAACGCATTCTGTGTATCCGCATTAGTTTCCATTGCCACGATCTGTTCCCACGTCATCGCACCCTTAATGTTCGCGTCAAGGGTGTGGAACATACCATCAGGCGTGTTATCCACATCTGTGTCCACACTGAACGCTGTCTGCTCTATCTTCTGTGCAATAGCTACAGCGATGGCCTGACGGATGTAAGCCTCTACGGATGTATTCTCCTGTACAAGTAATTGCTTGGAGATATCCACGTAGGCAGTCAAACGCAACGGTTTGAACACGTTACCTTTGGAGAATTTACCAGCCCCGTCCTTCGCTTCTTCGTTTTCACCTTCCCAGAACACATTGGCGCCAGAGAACTCCGGCCAGTAAATGTTACCT
>OJNQ01000587.1_pt1 | contig 27847 bp, 27 predicted proteins | sample 1597621 | NCBI WGS metagenome assembly OJNQ01 (sample SAMEA2452137, study PRJEB22498) | human gut metagenome | reverse complement strand
GGCGACGACTGGGTTCTGGTCAGGACTCAGGACGTAACGGACAGCGCCGTCATTGCCAAAAACACCTATTCTTCGCTGGCGTCGCTGTTTTATACGCACCTGACGCCGGTTTACAACCACATCCGCAGCCGGCGCAACGCGTCCGGGCATGACAACGGTCTTTGGATAAAAGGGTTGGGGCAGAGGGTCAAATTTGCCTATAAGGACAAAAGCCGGAGCCGGATAGACATCTACGGCACGGAAATCGGCTATGACCGGGAAGTCTGGCGGCAGAACGGCCGTTATCTGAGCATGGGCGTCTATGGCGGTTATACTTCTTCACGCCAGAAATTTGACCGCAGCGGTCACGGCAATGCCGATACGCAGTCTCTCGGTTTGTATTCGCTGTTTAATACGGATGACAACTGGTTTGTCGATATGGTCGGCACCTATTTCTGGCATCGGCAGAAACTGCGGAGTTATACGCCCGCAGGCAGCGGCGTTGACGGCAAATACCGCACGAACAGCTGGCAGCTTTCGGCTTCGCTGGGAAAACGCATAAATTTTGACGGCCGGTGGTTTGTCGAACCGTCGGTCGGTTTGAATTACATGCACATTGACGCCGTCCGTTATCGCACCAACTTCAATACCCTGATAGAAACTTCCGACGCCGGTTATTTGAGCACCAGAGCCGATTTGATTGCCGGAAAGTCTTTTGTCTGGGGAGATAACCGCTTTTTGGACGCTTACGGGCGTTTTGCTCTGATTCATGATATCGACGGCAAAAGCAAGGTGCGCGTAGCCGATTACGGTTTTGCCGAAGACCTGTCGTCTCTGCGCTATGAACTTGGCGCCGGCGTCAGCACCGCCTGGAGCGAAGACGGAACCGCCTATCTGGAAGCCTCCGCCCAGTTGGGCAGCCGCATTAAACTTCCCTGGGAAATTAACTTCGGGATTCAGTATCGGTTTTAAAAAAACGAAGGCCCGCTATTTTCGGGCCTTCGTCGGAAGATATGCCTAATTTCCGGCTTTCAGAATGTCGGCGGCAATCAGTTCCGGTGTCAGATGATAACGCTTATACAGTTCTTCAACGGGAACCCGGTCGGTAAATTCTTTTTTGGCGCCGAAGTTCAGCACTTTCATATTGCTGTCGCCGTAGAAACGGGCAATTTTTTCGCCGAAACCGCCGTCCAGTTCGCCGTCTTCCAGCGTGGCGACGATTTTGTGGTCGGCCTTCAGGCTGTTAAGCAGGTTTTCGTCCAGTCCGGTCAGGTAGCGCGGGTTGACGAGCGTTGCCGTAATGCCCTGTTCTGCCAGTTTGGCCGCTGCCCGCCTGCCGAGTTCAAAGAAACTTCCTGCGGCAATCAGGGCAACATTGCTGCCTTGCTGTTCAACCTTATAGGTATTCAGCCGTTCGAAAGTTTTTTCGGTTTCTTTTTCCGCATGAACGACGGTTGACGGAATTCTGATGACAACCGGATGTGAGGTCTGTTCAATACCCCAGTCCAGCATGGACAGATATTCTTCCTTGGTTGTGGGCGCCAGGTAAACGAGGTTGGGAATATTTGAAATCAGCGGAATGTCAAAAGTTCCCAAATGCGTGGCGTCGCCGCCGGAGATGCCGTTCCAGCCGATGAGAATGACAGCCGGATTTTTGTTCAGCGCCAAATCTTGCGAAAGCTGGTCGTAAGTTCTCTGTACAAAAGAGCTCAAAACCCAGAAAACGGGTTTGCATCCGCCCTTTGCCAAAGCCGAAGCCATGGCGACGCCATGCTCTTCGGCAATGCCGACGTCAACGAAGTTTCGGCCGAATTTCTGGCGCATGTCCGGCGTCATGCCGATAGCGCCTGGAGTACCGGCGTTGATGAGGACGACCTTTTTGTCTTTGGCGATTTTTTCTTGCAGGTAATTGACCGTAATGCTGTTGTAGTTTTCGCCGCTGAGGTCAACGGTCGGATTGCCGGAAGCAATGTCGAAGGGAACGCTCCAGTGCCAGGTTTCCTTGTGTTCTTCCGCAGGTTTGTAACCTTTGCCTTTTTCGGTATGAATATGCAGAACCGTAGGCTTGTCCGTGTCTTTGACTTCTTTCATCAGCGACGTCAGTTTGGCAATGTCGTTGCCCTCTTCCAGATAACGGTAATCAAACCCGAGAGCCTTAAACATGTTGCACTCGGCTTTTCCGCCGGTCTGGCGCAGCAGCCGCAGGTTGCCGTACAGGCCGCCGTGGTTTTCGGCAATGGACATTTCGTTGTCGTTGACGATAATGATAATGTTGCTGTTCAAAACCGCAGCGTTGTCAAAACCTTCGAGCGCTTCGCCGCCGGAAAGCGAACCGTCGCCGATAACCGCGATGACGTTGTGCTTTTCGCCTTTGAGGTCGCGGGCTTTGGCCAGACCGCAGGCCAGACTGACCGAAGTGGAGGTATGCCCGACGATAAAATGGTCGTGCTCGCTTTCTGCGGGATTGGTGTAGCCGGAAATCTCCCGCATTCCTTCGTCGGTCAGAAAACCGTTTTTGCGTCCCGTCAGAATCTTATGCGGATAGGACTGATGCGAAACGTCATACACAATCTTGTCTTCCGGCGAGTTAAAAACGTAATGCAGGGCAATGGTTGTTTCGACGATGCCAAGATTGGGACCGACATGTCCGCCGATTTTGCTGTCGCGGTTCAACACGGCGCTTCTGATTTCTTCCGCCAGCGCTTCAAGCTCTTTCAGGCTGAGTTTTTTTACGTCTGCGGGTGAATTGATGTTGTCCAGATAACTCATCTTTTTCTCCTGATATTAGTGGTAAGATTCGATTCTGCGTAACATCATAAATTCTAGAGCTTACTCTAAGTCAAGAGCTAATGTGGGTTTTCTGAATTTTTATTTGTATTTTTATGAAACCATTTTGAGCCCGACGACGCCGATGATAATCAGTCCGACGCTCACGATCCGGCACAGTCTGCGGCTTTCGCCGAAGAAAATCATATTAATGGTTACCGCGCCGGCGGTTCCCAGTCCCATCCACACCGCATAGGCGATGCTCATGTCCAGAAAATCAAGCGACAGGTACAGAAAAAGATATGAAAGGGCAAAACCGCCGGTAAACAAAAGCAGATTGGCCAAATTCTTTTTCTGGCTGAACATCTTCAGGCCGACAACGCCGGCAATTTCCAACGTTGCGGCAATAATAACGTAAATCCATCCCATTCGCTTACTCCTTTTCGGCTGGTGTCTCTTCGTTTTCGGCCAGTTTCAGGCTGATAACCCCGGCAATCAGCAAGGCAATGAAAAAGCCTTTTGCAATTGTGAATTCAACGTTAAATATCAGTGTATCCATAAGCGCCGTGCAGACGGTGCCGACGGCCGAAAATATTGCGTAGACCGTTCCGGTCTGAATAGTTTCGCAGGCTTTTTCCAGAAAATAAAAGTCGGCAACGATGATAAGCGCGATTAGAATAAAGTGCGGCCAGCTTTCAGCCGCGTTGAAACCATAAATCCAAAGAAGTTCAAAAATACATGTCAGAACGACATAAGTCCATCCTTTACTAATTTTTTTTCTCCTTACAATTAATAATAACAATTATATCATAAAACAACGAATGAAAGCAACGGAAATTTTTTCGCTTGTCAGAAGCCTTCTTCTTTATATGGGCGGGACATAAGGCTCTCCATCGCCAACTTTATGGAAATGCCCGCAAACAGAACTTTGTTTACCACTTCGCAAATGGGCATTTCTATTCCCAGTTCGCAGGCGCGTCTTACGACGGCTTGAGCCGTATAAATGCCTTCGACGGTGCGGGTGTTTTCTTCAATCAGTTTTCGCGCCTCGCCGCGAATGCCGATTTCGTATCCGAAACTGAAATTTCTGGATTGGGAGCAGCCGGCGGTCAAAACCAGATCGCCGAGGCCGCACATGCCCATCATGGTGCTGTGGGGGCCGCCGAGAGCACTGGAGAAGCGGCCCATTTCGTTAAGTCCGCGTGTTATCAGTGCTGCCCGTGCGCCGTCGCCGAATTCTGCACCTTCAATAACACCGGAGGCGATGGCAATAACATTTTTGACGCTGCCGCCGATTTGCGGTGAAATCATGTCGGATGTGGTATATGGCCGAAAATAGGGTGTGGCAAGCATGTCGGTAAGCTGTGCGGCAAGACCGTCTTTGGCGCAGGCAATGGTTACGGACGTCAGTTTGCGCTGAGCAATGTCAACGGCAAAGCCCGGACCGGATAGAACGGCAATGGTTGCCGCAGGAATTTCGTCTTCGGCGATTTCCGACAGCATTTTTCCTGTTTCCGCTTCAATTCCTTTGGCACACAGAACAATAACGGTGTTTGTTTTGATAAAGGGTTTTATCTGCCGCAGGACTGAGCGCGTTGCCTGCGCCGATACGGACAGCAGAACGATATCCGCAAAATCGAAAACTTCGGCAATTTCGGAAGTCGATTTTATGGCGTCGGGCAGGGGGATGTTCGGCAGATGTTTGGTATTGAGATGTTTTTGGCTTATGGCGTCGATGACGTCGGAATTGCGGTCCCAGCAAAGAACGTCGCATCCCGCCCGTGCCGCGGTTAAAGCTAAGGCTGTGCCGAAAATCCCTGTTCCGATAATTCCGATTTTTTTCATAAATTCCTCCTGAAAATAAACGCTTCCTGCGCCAAACAGTTGTAGTTTTCTTCCGTTGTCCAAAGTCTATGCGTGAAATCGGCTAAAGTCAATATAACGATATCGCCTTGCCGAAGATTGTAGGAACAGGATGATTGTAAAATTGATGTGCATTTGCAGCATTACTTGATGTTTGTGTTGTATGACGATATAAATATCTTCGGTTCTTATTGGTTGTTTGAGGTAAAAGTATGGAGAATTTTAAAGTTTATTACGGCGAATATAATTTACAGCATTGGATTAAGTTGATATTAAAAAAAGACATAGAGTTATAAAATGCCGCAATAGAGTGGCTCACAATACTTATGTCAATATGTCGGTTCAAAACGACATAACGGAACTTTGCTCACGGAGAGAACTTGATTGTTGTAATGTTTTCATGCAGTTCTTTATTTTATTGTACATAGACAACATATTCAACGAAACATATAAATATACATAAAAGAATTTGGCAATATGTGACAGATTTTTTGAAATAAAAAATGTGCGGACGAATAACGTCAGGGATTATATAAAACTTACATAATTAGCAATAATATTTTAATTTATTATATTCCTTGATTTCCTCCCAGAGGGCTGTGAGATTATTATAATCATACAGAACATAATCAATAAAGTCATGCCATAATTTAGGATGATTATTCAAAGAAAAGTCTGATACCATTTCCTGCATATTGGCATTTTGACAACTTTCAAGAAAAGTCTCTAATGCTTCTGGAGCTTCAATATTATGATATTTTGCCAAATTAAAGAAATTGTTGTAAAAGCTCCGCTGAATAGCTTTATAACGATTATTTAAGCCATAAAAATCCAGCAACATAAATGCTTTTTTATTATTTTGCCCTTTAGGCTTGCTCTTAATTAAGATTTCCCCATTTATCTTGGAAAAATCAAAAGAAATGTTTTTCCATATCTGTAAAGGTTCTTTTCCAAAACTGCCACTAATCCCAAGTTGAATTAAAGCATCATAAAATTCTTTTCTTGGATTGTTCTCAAAAAAACTATCACCTTTTACAGAGCTGTTACATTCTGAACAGCAAGGTGATTGCTTATTAAATTCTTATGGAGCCAATATCATAGATATAGGTCAAATCTTGTTCAAAATGGAAGGAAACATTGGAGAACGAGCTAAGGATGAGATTGAAAAGCTCTTAAATTCAAATTCTAAAAAAGATATAGAAAAGATAGAACGTCTGCTTTCTGAAGTAGGTCCCGGTGAATATCGGTGGCGTTTACGAGCAAAACTTCAAGAATTAATGTCGCAGAAAAAAGTTACTGTCCCTGTATGTCCTTTGGTTAGAAAGAGACGAAAATATGCCTAAAGAGATTACACGGAGAGAAGCATTGTCTGTTATTAAGGCGCGTCTGTATCAGGTGTTTGACGATAACATTAAATCACTTAAAATTATTAAAGATAAAATTAAACGAGATTATGATAATTTTTTAGATCTCCAGAAATATGAAAATTATGCTGAAGATGAAGTTAAAGCGTTGAATGATTTAAGCCTAAATAAGATTTATAGTAGTATTGATTTTACAAAAAAACAAAAGGAAAAATTGAAAACAGATTTAAGTCTGAAGCAATGTTTTCGAAAATATTATTTTGGAACTGCTCCTCAAAGATGTTGTTTTTGTGGGCAATTGTTAGAAAAAATAGAAAAATCTATTGATGAAGATTATAATATATCAACGATTGAGCATATATTTCCTAAGGATAAATTTCCTCAGTATGCTCTATGTATCGACAATTGGGCATTACTGATAATTTCATTATCATTTAATTCAAAACGATGTAATTCGTGCTTTTTTACATCAGATACAAGCATTGCTGAATGAGTTGCAACAAATACATCTGTATCTTTTTGAGCTAACACATCGCACAAGAGCTTCAAAAAATATCGTTTCCAATGTTCATTAAAATGTGTTTCTGGCTCATCCAATAATATAAGAAACTTTTCATTAGTTGTCTTTGAAATAAGGTAAAGCAAAGCATATCTTGACATACCCGAAGATGCGGGAGGTTTGATAACCGCAAGCAAACTATTTTTAATCAAATAGGCTCTTAGGTTGTTGTATTCATTTTCATTTTTAGTTAGAAAAGTTTCTGGAACCAAACAAATAAAATATGCATCATCAGCTGCGCGGAGTAAAAAGTTAATAATAAATAGAATTTCTGTATATGAAGAAGTATTCTTATAGTTTTTCCCAACAATATCCAATATTGACAGAAGATTGTATCCGGCAATCGCAGATCCGGCTTCAGCCATTCCAACTCTAGAACTTTTTTCAAATTGTTCCCATTCCTGCGGTCTTTCTCTCTGTAATCCCATAGGTGGATCAAACAAAAATACACCCTTTCCCTCATTGGGCAAAGGCTCTTTGATACTATCTAACAGCCGTACGGAAACATTATAATTTTCGTTTTGGTGAGCTATAAATTCAGCTACTTCTAAAACATCGCTATTAATATCTTGAATGCAATCAATATGATCAAGTTGCCAAACCAAACCACCTAAACCAGCAGCTAAATCGACGATATAGTTATTACCCTTAATTGACTGTACAATCTTTTTCATCAACTCAGCATTTGTCCATGCCCACTTTGACATTATCTATGTTTACTTTAGAAATATACAATTTTCAAACATTAAGACGCTGACAATGGATTGATATGATAGAGTTTGCTTGGCGTTATAGCTGATAGTATCATTAAAAGTGCAATTTTTGAAGAAAAGAGACTTTTTACTGTCATAGAACCAGAAATTAAAAGTGCAATTTTCAAATTCCAGCGTTCTGACATAATCAAAGTCCAACAACAAATCGGTTATGGTTTGAAATGTATTTTCAGCATAAAACTCAATATCCTTAAAATGAATCTTAAGATTGTTGAAACTTTCTGCTATAACGCTGATATAAGATGGGTTTACATCAAAAAGGAATTTGATGACGATATTCTGAATTTCTTAGCCCAAGAAGTAGATAATGCCGCCGTTCGCAAAAAAGAAGCAAATGAACGCCGTCGTCTAAAAAAGAAAGAAGCAAAAGAGCAAAAAGTCCGAGAGAATATTATTAAACAAGCAGATGCCACCACCCGAACAGTTGCTGCAGCCGAACCTTTACTACAGGAAATTGGAATTCCCAATGCAAGCCTGTTGACACAAATTTAAAGTTCAAATGTATCAAGGGGCTAAAATTTAAAGCTTCGGAAAGAAAATTCTGTGCAGAAGAAATCGCAAGACTTAAAACCGAGCAAACGAAGTTAAAACAAAAGATGGATGCCTTGTTTGATATGCATTTGGACGGCGAGCTGGATAGGGAAACCTTTGATTTGAAACGAAATGAAATACAAGTCAAAATAACCCGCTTGAATAATAAGATTGTAGCCCACGAAAAGGCAGATAACAGCTTTGATGAAACGATACTAGGGCTTTTGGATATTGCGACACAGGCAGGATATATTTTTGAAAAATCCTCTAATGTGGATTTGAAAAGATTACTCTTAAAGTTTGTGTTTGAAAACATTACATTGACTGAAGGTGTAATTAGCTACAAATTAAGATTTCCGTTTAATGAATTTGCGAATCTCACTACGCCGAAGAGAAACAGACCAACACCATACGAACCGACGCCAAGCCTTATAAGCCTAGGCGTTCGGGCAAACAATAACCAAAATGTACAGTCAGGGTATATGAATTTTTGCGAACCACAATTTACTGATAAAAATCAAGGAGTTACATTAAAAAATGCAACTCCTCTCCAATCTGGCTGGGGTGGCAGGATTCGAACCTACGAATGTCGGCACCAAAAGCCGATGCCTTACCACTTGGCGACACCCCATTAAAAAAACTGCCGTTTAAAACAACTCCAAATCATTTCTGGTGGCAGCCGCAATAACGCTAAAATGCTTGGGCAAGCGTTTTCGGAATTATTTGCTCTATATCTATGCTAAAAAATCCATTATTGCAAGCATTTTATTTGGTTCTTTTAATTATTTTCTTCTTTTCCTCGCGGGCTTTGAGTTCATCCAGGTCCCGTTCCGTTGCGATTTTATCCAGAATGGTTTTAACAACCTTGTCTATGTCCTTGTTTTCGCGGTAATCGGCGGGCAGGGCGAAATTGACCCTGCCGTCGGAAAGCAGTTTAACCGCCTGTTTTTTGTTTTTGCTTTTCGGCGTATAGACGGCGATGGCGTTGCCGTTTCTTTCTTTGACCAGTCGCATGGACGGAATGTCGGTCATTCCGTCGCCGAAATATATCATTCGTGTAAAAGGTATCGGGCGTTCGTCGTCAGGCATGAATTCGTTGACGGCGCGGTCTTCCAGTTTGCCGAGCCCTTTGTTGATTTTGGAAAGATACTGGGTTTTGGTCGAATAGTTAACAACCCTGGCCGGCCAAACCGGGCAGCCTTCCTCGTCATAAGCATAGCTGCAGCCGAATACGTCGGTAAAATATTTGCGGATGGAACAGCCGGCGATAATTTCTTCATATCCGGCGGAAATGATATAATGTTCGATTTCCAGATCCAAAGCCGCGCCAAAGCGGTCAATCCGCTCAAACCAGGTTTCAACGCCTTCAAAATATTCAATGTTCTGTCCGCAGCGAAAAAAGTTTTCTTTCGTCAGCTTGACGCCTTTTTCTTTGGCCGTTTTGGTAAAGTAATACATGCTGCCGGTAACCTGATCGGCACAGTTGTCGACGGACCATTGGTTGGCTTTTTTCCAAAAGGCTTTCGGTTTCATGCCGAGTTCCGGAATCAGGCCGTAGTTCTGCATGTCGCAGGTGCTCAGCGTTCCGTCGAAGTCATAAATCAAAGCGACTTTGGTTGAATTCTTAGCCATTTTTGTATTATCTCCCTTGCTTTTTGAATTTAATTATACTACAACAAATAAGTTAAAATTTAATCAATATTTTATGGACAAGGATTTAGAAAATGGTTGCTAAAACAATGGATCAGCTTGTATCGCTGTGCAAACGCCGCGGGTTTATTTTCCAAAACGCCGATATTTACGGCGGTTTGCAGGGCGTGTATGACTACGGTCCGTTGGGCGTCGAGCTGAAGAACAACCTCAAAAGCGCCTGGTGGCGCGCCATGGTCTATGAGCGTGACGATATTGAGGGTTTGGACGCCGCCATTTTGACCAACCGCAAAGTTCTGCATTATTCCGGGCATGAAGACACTTTTTCTGACCCGATGACCGACTGCAAGAAATGCAAGGGACGGTTTCGCGCCGATCATATCAAAGACGGCAAGTGTCCGAACTGCGGCTCGACCGAGCTGACCGAGCCCCGTCCGTTCAATCTGATGTTTAAAACCGCCATCGGTCCGGTTGACGACGGTTCGGTTTTCGGCTATTTGCGTCCGGAAACCGCTCAGGCGATTTTTACCCAGTTCCGCAATGTCGTTGACGCCACTTCCCGCAAGCTGCCGTTCGGCATCGCCCAAATCGGCAAGTCTTTCCGCAACGAAATTACGCCGCGCAACTTCATTTTTCGCGTTCGCGAGTTTGAGCAGGCGGAATTGGAATATTTCGTTATGCCGGGCGAAGACGAAAAATGGCATGAATATTGGAAGGAAACCCGTATCAAATGGTGGGAAGAGCAGGGGTTGAAGCGTGAAAATATCAATATTTATACGACTCCGAAAGAGGACCTCGCGCATTATGCCAAAGCCTGCTATGACATCGAATATCAGTTTCCGCACGGCATGGAAGAGCTTGAAGGCATTGCCAATCGCACTGATTATGACCTTGGCAACCATACCAAGGCGCAGGAGGAAATGAACCTGACGTCGCATTGTCATCCCAACCCGGATTCAACTCAGAAACTCTGCATTATGGACGACAGCAACAAATGGGTCGTTCCCTTCGTCATTGAGCCGTCCATGGGTGTTGACCGCGGCGTTTTGGCCGTCATGACCGAGGCTTACGAAGAAGAGGATTTGGGCGGAGGCAACAGCCGTATCGTGCTGAAACTCAAAAAACATCTGGCGCCGATTAAAGTTGCCGTTATCCCGCTGAAGAAGAACAATGAGGCGATTATGAACAAATGCCATGAGATTAAGCAGAATCTGCTGAAACTCGGCATCGGCCGTGTCGCGTTGGAGAATACCGGCAATATCGGCAAAGCTTACCGCCGCCATGACGAAATCGGTACGCCGCTGTGCGTGACGGTTGACTTTGAAACGCTGGAAAATCAGCCGGAAAGCGTAACCGTCCGCGACCGTGACACCATGGAACAGCATCGCGTTAATATTGCCGACCTGCCGGCTTATCTCCGCGAATACTTCCTTTAAATAAAAGCCCCTCGGTGAGGGGCTTTTATTTAGTTTGTCAGAGCGTCGGTTTCGGCTTCGTCGCGAAGAATTTCGCCATATAATTCCATTCCGCCGTTTAAAATGTAAATATTGTCAAAGCCGCGGTTTTCAAGAATTCTGGCCGCCGCATAAGAGCCGGCGCCGTAGCGGCAGTAAAGCACGACTTTCTTTTCGTGCGGAATGGCGTCAAGGTTGTTGCGGAGAGCGGTCAGCGGGATATTTACCGCGTTTTCGATATGTCCGGCGTCAAAATCCTGCGGTGTGCGGATGTCAATCAGCATAATTTCGTCTTTAAGTTCCTGCAAGTCTTTGTAATTAACGGTTTTGACGCGTCCGGAGAGAAGATTGTCCGCCATGGAGCCGAGATTGTTGATGACGTCTTTGCCTGCCGAAAACGGCGGCGCATAGGCAAATTCGGCATTTTCAAGCCCGGCGGCATGCATTCCGTTCTGTATGGCCAGAGCCAGAATGTCAATCCTTTTGCTGACGTTCCCTCTGCCGATTGCCTGAGCGCCGAGAATTTTGCCGTCGGCATCAAACAGCAGTTTAAGCAGCAGAAGTTCATTGTCCGGCATATAGGCAGAATGGTCAAAACCGTAAAGATTGAAATGTTTGTATGAAATGCCTGCCTTTTTCAGTTTTTCTTCATTGGCGCCGGCGGAGGCTGCCGTCATTTCAAATACCTTGATGATCGACGTGCCGAGGGCATATTCAAACCGGCTGTCCAAACCGCCCAGGTGGTCGGCAATGACTTTAGCTTCCTTTACGGCCAGCCCGGCCTGTGCCATTCGAACCGGTTGCCGCGTGATGAAATCCGTAACTTCGACGTCGTCGCCGGCGGCATAAATGTCTTTGTCCGAAGTCTGCATATGTTCGTCGACTTTGATGCCGCCGCTTTTGCCGATTTCCAAATCGGACATGATTGTCAGTTTCGGGTCGGGACGAACGCCGGTGGCAACAACGGCCATGTCGTATTCGATTGTCAAACCGTTGTCTAGCGTAACCCTGCTGTCGCCGAAATCGGTAAGGCGGCGGTTAAGGTAGAGCCTGAGACCTTTGCCGCGCAGATAATTATGCAGCGTGGCAGCCATATCGTAGTCAAGTCCCGGAAGCAAATGCGGCGAAGCTTCGACGATGGAAACCTTGAGCCCGAGGCGCATCAGATTTTCGGCCATTTCGACGCCGGTATAACCGCCGCCCACAACCACGACATTCCGGGGCTGGTTGTATTTGACAAAGTCTTTGATTTTGTAAATTGATTCCAGATTGTTGACGGTAAATATCTGCTCGCCGAGAATGCCGTTGATGTCCGGTCTCAGCTGATAGGCGCCGGTGGCAATAATCAGCTTGTCATAACTTTCCGGTTCCCGACCTTTAACCGTGACGCTTTTGTCTTTCCGGTTAATAAATTCGACTTCCGCGTTCAGGCGGCAGTCGATGTTGTATTTTTGTTTCATCTGTTCCGGCGTGGTGCCGATAAGCGCTTTGCCGTCTTCGACAATGCCGGAAAGCAAATACGGCAGGCCGCAGTTGGACAATGCCAGTTCACCGCTTTTTTCAAAAATGACGATTTCGTCATTTTCGTTCAGACGGCGCAGACGCGTGGCGCAGGCTGTGCCGGCCGCGCCGCCGCCGACAATGGCAATCTTCATCATTCTTCTCCCGGTTGTTTGTTTTTCTTCTAAATAAACATTGCCGGAACGATATCAAGCGCCGAAATGGGAAATTTTCAGCAAAATGACGCCGCTGATGATGAAAATGACGCCGAGCCAGCTGTAAAGGGTGGAACCGTCGCCGAAAACCAGAACGCCGAGCAGAAACGTTCCCATGGCGCCGATACCCGTCCAAACGGCGTAGGCGACGCTGATGGTAATATGTTTCTGTGCCAGATAAAGGAATACGCCGCTCAGGGTCATGGCAGCCACCGAGAAGACGATCCAGACGATTTTATGCTCCGACAGATGCGCCATTTTAAAACCAAGCGGCCAGCCGATTTCAAACAGCGCCGCCGTAATCAGATAAATCCAGGCCATGTTGTTCTCCTTGCCGGATATATAGTCTTAAAAACGCGTAAAAAAAGAGCCGGAACAGCGTTTGGCTGTTGCGGCTCTTTTGGGGTTTTTAGTTTTTGCCAAGAGCAATGTTCAGAATGTCTTTGGTACTTTGAGCTTTCTTTATGCCGGTGTGGTCGATGCCCTGCCATAAAAACAGATGGTGTCGGTTTTCTTTCCAGATCGGGCAGGTAACAATGCCGAGACTGTCTGACAAGTGGCGGGGATTGTCGTCAATGAAGAAAACCTCGTCATATCCCGCCGCGGCTTGCCGCAAGGCGTCTTCCTTGGTCTGCTTCATGCCGACGCAAATGATTTTTTCAAAACAGTCGGCATAATGCTCTTCAATGTTTTTGCGCCGTTGTGCCGCAAAGTTCGGATCGCTGGAACTGATGATGGCCAGGTCGAAACAGCGGTCGCGCAGCTCAAACACCAGCTCGGGCATTCCTTTAATCGGCAGCAGGTTTCTGAAAGTCTGCGACTGATGAAAATAGTCTCCGAATTCCAGATACGGCTTGGGATCATGCAGAAAATCCCCGATGATGTTGTCCCAGTCTTCATCGCTTAATGACATGCCGTGATAATTGGCAAATACAGCTCTCATTGATGTCCACAGGTCTAACAAAACGCCGTCGACATCGAAAATAAATAATCGTTTCATGAGTATATATTTAAAAAGTGACACAATAGATACTGAGTTAGAAACTTATTATGTATTGTGTCAAAATTTTTGTCAAGAGTCGTCGATAACTTTTTTCAGACTGTCATCGGCATAATATCCGGCGCGTACGGCTGCTTTGCGTATTTCCGGCGGTTTATCCAGATTTTTGCGCTCCAGGCCGATGTTCATTTCCTTGATTCTTGCCTCCTGTGCCAGCCATTCGGGATTCGTTTTTGCCGGGGCGGGACGGTTTTGCTTTTTGAAATCCTTTAATCCCATGGCGGCCATCATTTCCCGTATGGCGGTCTGCTGCATATGCGTCAGTCTGCCGGTGCCGCCTTTCTTGCTGCGGGCTTTGCGAATAAGCGCTAGCCGCAGGTTGGTAAAAAAACGGTAACGAAAATTGAGCAGCGTCCGCCGGATAATGTGCGTAATGTCCGTATGACGCAGTTTCTGAAACTGATAGGTCTGAGCCAGCATAATTCCCTTGGTAATTTGCCGCTTCAGTTTTTCACGGTTGCGGTGCTCTTCAACCATGTAACAACGGCGGATTTTCTGTTTGAAAAGGAGTTTTCCCTCGTCGTCCGTACCGCTGTCATGACGCAGATGCCGCAAAGCCCTGCGGCGGGAAAACGTTTTGGAAATCAGCCTGATGACGGCCGCAGCCGACAATACCGCCAGAATTGCCGCGGCGAACATAAACGGAGAAAGATATTGTACGTCATTGTTCATAAAAGCATTATACCCGAATATTTTTGAAACACAACACTTTGCTGTTTTTTGCTTGACTCTCGGCGCAAAAGCTTATATAAAGCAAAAAATTAATAAGGTTTTTTACCAAAGGACAAGACCAAAACTTATACACGCCGAGGCGTGCCGCCAGTCAGCGAGGGTTCGCACACTGGCGTGCAATAGTATGTAGGTACGGGTTTTGAAACGGGTGCAAGGGAGCATCGCGGTTTCGGGGCACGATGTCGACAGGTTAGCGCTCAGGCCGCCGCCTGCGTGCAATAGTATGTAGGTACGGGTTTTGTAGGCAGAAGGAATAAAACGATTTTTGAAACGCTGACAGATAAACTGGGTTCCGTCTTTTCCAAAATTACCTCCAGGGGTGTTTTGAGCGAAAAGGACATTGACGACGCCATGCGCGAAATCCGCATTGCGCTGCTGGAAGCTGATGTTTCGCTGCCGGTGGTAAAGGAATTCATTGCCAAAGTCAAGGAACAGTCCGTCGGCGAAAAGGTTGTCCGTTCGATTCAGCCCGGGCAGATGGTGGTCAAAATTGTCCATGACGAACTTGTCAAACTGCTCGGCGGTGAGGGTTCCGAACTGAATTTGAACGCCGTTCCGCCGGCATGTATTCTGATGGTTGGTTTGCAGGGTTCCGGCAAAACCACGACTTCGGCCAAAATCGCCAACCGGCTGAAGAACAAAAAGAAAGTCATGCTGGTTTCGTTGGACATTTATCGTCCGGCCGCGCAGGAACAGCTGGCGCAGCTGGCTGAACAGACAGGCGTTTACGCTTTGCCGGTCATTAAAGGCGAAAAGCCGACCGAAACGACCAGAAGGGCAATCAGCGAAGGCAGAAAGGGCGGCTTTGACGTTATTATTCTGGACTCCGCCGGTCGTCTGCACATTGACGAAGAGCTGATGAACGAAGTCGTCGAAGTCAAAAAAATTGCCAATCCGGTTGAAACGCTGCTGCTGGCCGATGCGATGATTGGTCAGGATTCTTGTACGGTAGCCCGCGAATTTAACGAAAAAGTCGGTATTACCGGTATTGTGCTCACGCGTATCGACGGTTCGGCCCGCGCCGGCGCGGCGCTGTCGATGAAGATGGTTGCCGGCGTACCGATAAAGTTTTTGGGCACCGGCGAAAAGATAGACGAGTTCGAGGAGTTTCATCCCGACCGTCTGGCCGGCCGCATCCTGGGACAGGGCGACGTTGTGTCTTTGGTCGAGAAGGCCATTGAGAACGTAGACCGGGACGAAGCCGAAAAAATGGCGCAGAAGATGATGAAAGGCAAGTTTGACCTGGAAGATATGCTTGCGCAGTTAAGACAGATTCAAAAGCTGGGAAGCATGGGCAGCCTGATTGGCATGATACCCGGGCTTTCCAGGTTTAAAAACCAGATTGAACAGGCCGGCGTCGGCGACAGTCTGGTCAAAAAGCAGGAAGCGATAATCCTTTCCATGACGGCAAAGGAGCGCCGCAATCCTGATTTAATCAAGGCCTCGCGCAAAAAACGCATTGCGGCGGGCGCCGGTGTTGAAGTTCATGAGGTTAACAAACTGCTCAAGTCTTATGAGCAGATGTCAGCCATGATGAAGAGAATGGGCAAGATGGGCGGCATGAAGGCTTTGGCCGGCATGGGCGGTCTGTCCGGCCTTAAAAATGGTCCGTTGGGCGGAATGCTCGGCGGAATGGGTAATCGGTTTCCGTTTTAGCCATAAGGCGGATGCCGGAACTTAAATTAACTGAAGAAAGGACAAAAAAATGGCAGTTCGTATCAGACTATCCCGCGGTGGTTCCAAAAAGCGCCCCTTCTACAAAGTAGTGGCCGCTGATCAGAGAGCTCCCCGTGATGGCAGATTCATTGAAAAATTAGGCACGTTTAATCCTCTGTTGCCGAAAGATCATGCAGAGAGATTCGTCATCAACGAAGAAAGAGTTAAATATTGGCTCGGAAACGGCGCCCAGCCGACCGAAAGAATGCAGAAAATGCTGTCTGCCCTCGGTCTGTGCTCTGCTCCGGTAATCCGTGAACAGCCGAAGAAATCTGCTCCGAAAGCCAAGGCTCAGGAAAGAATGAAAGAAAAAGCCGAGAAAGCTGCCGCTGCTGCCGAAGCTGCTGCTCAGGCCGCTGCCGAACCCGCTTCCGAAGAAGCTCAGGCTTAATCTGATTTTTGCTTTGTTATTTTTAGGAAAACAGCTTTTTTAAACCGGAAAAAGAGATGGAAAAGTCAGAACGGATTTGTTTGGGGGCGGTTGTCGGCGTCCACGGTATTAAAGGCGAGGTTAAAGTTAAGAGCTTTACCGAAGTCGACCGTGACCTCGACAAATACGGCCCGGTTGAAAACAAGGCCGGCGATAAGGTTTTTTCCGTCAAAGTAACCGGACATTCCAAGGAACTGCTGCGGGTAAAGATTAAAGGCGTAGACGACCGCAACCTTGCCGAAACGCTTGTCGGAACGGAATTCTACGTCAGCAAGAGCGCTTTGCCCGAACCGGAAGAAGACGAGTATTACCATGCCGATTTGATTGGTTTGACGGTAAGAGAAAAGATTTCCGGTAAGGAGGCGGGAACGGTTGCCGGAGTTTATAATTTCGGAGCCGGAGACATTCTCGAACTCAAGCTCAAAGAGAGCGGGCGGTTGGAGATGATACCGTTTACGAAGCAGTACGTTCCGGTCGTGAATGTTAAAGAAGGCTTTATTATTGTTGAATCTGCGATAATGAACTTTGCTCAAGATGATGCAGAGGAAGAAGTTTCCGATGAAGGTTAAAATACTGACCATATTCCCGGAGATTTTTCCGGGGTTCCTCGGTTGTTCTTTAACCGGAAAGGCCTTGGACAAGGGTCTGTGGAAACTCGAAACCGTCAATATCCGCGACTATGCTTTTGATAAGCACGGTTCGGTAGACGACACTCCCTGCGGAGGCGGAGCCGGTATGATTATGCGTCCCGATGTCCTCGATGCGGCACTCAAAGCCAATTATGACAAGGGCCGTCTGATTTATATGTCCCCTCGCGGAGAGCCTCTTACCCAGGCTAAAGTTCATGAACTGTCATTGGAAGAAGAAATTACCGTTGTCTGCGGGCGGTTTGAAGGCATTGACGAGCGTGTGCTCGAAGCCCGCAATATCGAGGAGATCAGCATCGGCGATTATATTCTTACCGGGGGCGAGCAGGCGGCTATGATTATGCTGGATGCGGTTGTCAGATTGATTCCGGGAGTTCTCGGCAACGCAGAATCGACGGCCGACGAAAGTTTCGAAAACGGACTTCTCGAGCATCCGCAGTATACACGGCCGATAGTTTGGGACGGACGCGAAGTACCGGAGGTTCTTTTAAGCGGACATCATCAGAATATTGCCGATTGGCGGCACGAAAAAGCAATGGAAGTAACAAAGCGCAAACGGCCGGACCTTTATAAGAAATATCTTGATTCTAAAAAGGTTTAGGTATATAGAGAACTTAAATAATTAAAAGGGTAAAACTAATGAACATTATCGAAAACTTAGAAAAAGAGCAGATGGAAAAGCTCACGGCAGGTAAAAACATCCCGAACTTTAAGCCGGGTGATACCTTGAAAGTTCATACCAAAGTTAAGGAAGGCGACCGCGAACGTATTCAGGTTTATGAAGGTGTTTGCATCGCTCGCAAAAACGACGGTCTGAATTCTTCTTTCACGGTCAGAAAGATTTCTTTCGGCGAAGGCGTAGAGCGTGTGTTCCCGCTGTATTCTCCGAATGTAGCCAAAATCGAAGTCGCCCGTATCGGTAAAGTACGTCGTGCGAAACTGTACTTCCTGCGCGCCCTGCGCGGTCGTTCGGCTCGTATTGCCGACGATCTGGCCGCAGCCGCCAAGGCTCGTGAAGAAAACAAAGACGCTGAATAAGCGTTTTTATGCACAAAAACCTCCCGGCTTCCAAAGCTGGGAGGTTTTTGCATATAAAATTAACATAAACAAGTCAGTAAAAACGGTTAGCTTTCTTAATATAATACAAAATAGACATAAAAGATGGCCGTTCAAAATATTTGTACAAACTAAAAAATTAATAGATTTTAGAGCGTCAAATTAATTGATTATGGGGTGTTATTAGGTACAATAAACTTATAAAAAATATTGTCATCGGAAGAAAATGAAAAAACTATATGCGCTAATGCCCATCGGTGGCAGGCTTTCCAAGAGTTGTACCTTTATAAGTAAAAACAAGCGCTTTTTATTTGTCGTGCTTTCATTGGCTTTGTTGGAAATTTCGTTTTTGCGGGACTTTATATATCTTGAAAAAACAGGGCTGGATCCATCTTGGATGTGGGCGATGAACAATATTTTTGCATTTGTTCCCGGAAAGGACTGGGCTTTCACTTATGGGCCTCTGGGGTTTATGTTTGTCCCGCAAATGATTGGAAACAACGTATTCTGGGCAAATTTGCTTAACAATTTTCTGCCGGTCAGTTTATTGATTGGAGGCGTAGGATATCTGATATTTCGTCAGTATCGGTTAGAGGGAAAAAGTGCGCTTTTCCGGGCTTCCGTCTTGCTGGGATTTTGGTTGCTGTTCTTTCCTTTGCCTTATCATTGGGAGTTGGTATCTTTTGTTCTGTCTGTGTGTTTGCTGTCTTTAACCGGTAAAATCAAAATTTTTAGAATGCTTTCGGTTGTTTCCGGTACTTTGTTGGCATTTACGTTGCTTCTCAAATTTAATGTTTTTGTATGCAATACGCTCATATATTCGTTTCTTGCGCTTATTTTTTTGTTTAAAGGCCGACGTTTATTTTGGAATTTTGCCTTTAGCGCCGGGACGGCTTTTCTGGTTGGACTTGTTTTAGCTATTGTTTTTATTTTTAAGAATCCGGCAAATTTTGCGGAATGGCTGGTAGCCTGTTTGGATATTTCGTCATATTTCAGCCAGGTCATGATTTGGAGCGTAAGGGGGTATCCTCTTTTATATATTGCGCTCTTATTGCTTGTTTTATATTTACTGCTTTTGGGCATTTGTTTTTTTAGAAACAAAGAATGTTTTAATTTGCTTTTTATCGGACTTCCTTTAGCGTTTTTTTCTTTTAAATGCGGTTTTGTCAGGGCCGACTCTGCTCATCTGATAACATTTTTTACGCTGTTTTTCTATTTATGTAGTTTGATTTTGTTTTTAACTTACAAACGGGATAAAAACAATGTCTTCGTCTGGCAGTTGGCCGTTTTCTATATTGTGTTTGGGGCTTGTGTTCAATTATTTTCAACCTTGCAAGCAAATTTTGAACGAGCTTTGTCTGTAGAACGGCAGCTGGATATTTTGGAAAACTATGCTGAGGTTAAGCGCCGACAATATGCAAAGCGGAAACTGCCGCAAAGCTGGCTTGATATAATAGGCAAACAAACGGTTGAAGCGCTTCCTTATGAGCTGTCATATATTCCGGCCAATGAACTCAATTGGAAAATCAATCCGATTATACAATTATATTCGGCCTATTCGAAACGATTAGACGAAAAAAGCGCCGCGTCATTTTCCGAAGACACCCGCGCAGATTTTATAATAACCGAATTTTCGGCGATTGACGGGCGAAATATGATATTGGATACACCCGCTACATGGAGTGCGATTCAGCAGAATTATAAGGTTAGCCAAAAAGATGACCGTAAAATTTTACTCCAAAAGCGGCCAGATGCTGAAAAGGCCGAATTTGTACCGGTCAAATATAAAAATATATCGCTTAATCAAAAAATAAGAGTTTCTGGCCTGAAAAGAAAAGACAGTTTGCTTTATGTTTCATTAGCTGTTCGCCCCACATTATGGGGACGTGTCCGAACTTTCCTATTTAGAGCTGCGCCGGTATGGATGGTAGTTGGCCGTTCGGATGAAACGATAAAAATATATAAACTGGCACCGGACACTTTGCAAAATCCTTTTCCGATATCCTTAATTCCTGACAATATTTCAGAATTTCATGATTTGCTGACAGGACAGGATAAAGGATTGATTACCGAATTTCTGATTCTTGCCGATGAAGACAACTGGCAGAAGAAAATACAGATGAAGTTGTATAAAAGGGAATTTGAAAATGACTGATAAAAAAGTTGGTATCATCGGAGGATGCGGACATGTCGGCATACCGCTGGGGTTAGTCTTGGCAGATAACGGCTGCCGGGTCACTTTGATTGACATCAATCAAAATGCGGTTGATAAAATAAATTCGTATGAACTGCCTTTTCTTGAGGAAGGAGCAGAAGCCGTGCTGCGCCGTTGCGGTGGTAAAAGTCTGTTTGCAACGACGGATATACAAGAAGTCTGTAAGCAGGATGTGATTATTTTTGTGGTCGGCACGCCGGTCGATGAGCATCTGTCCCCGAAAATAAATGATGTTTTGAATGTTGTTAAAGCTTATATGCCTTTTTTAAGAAAAAATCAGTTAATAGTCTTGCGGAGTACTGTTTTCCCCGGTGTTACGGCAGTGGTTTACGATTTGTTGTTACAACATTTTGAAAATCCAAAATTGGCATTTTGTCCGGAACGAATTGTGCAGGGAAAAGGTATTCGGGAACTTTACGCCTTGCCGCAGATTGTGTCCGGTATCGGCGAAAAGGCTGTTGCCGAGGCTGCGGATCTTTTTTCTGCGTTTTCGCCGAAAATTGTTTATTTGGAACCTCGGGAAGCCGAACTTGCCAAACTGATGACAAACACTTGGCGGTATATTGAGTTTGCAATAGCCAACCAGTTTTATATGTTGACCGAAAGGGAAGGAATGGATTTTTATAAAATTTTAAATGCTGTTAAAAATGAGTATCCCAGAGCGCAGCATTATGCTTCGGCTGGTCTTGCGGCAGGACCGTGTCTATTTAAAGATTGTATGCAAATGGTGGCTTATTCTGACAATCAGTTTTTTTTGGGAACTTCGGCAATGCTTGTTAACGAAGGTCTGCCAAAGTTTTTGGTTGAACGGATGGAACAAAAAATAAACGGTTTGGCTCATAAAAAAATTGCCTTGCTGGGAATGACTTTTAAGCCGGATAATGATGACACCAGGGAGAGTTTGTCTTTTAAGTTGAAAAAAGAATTAGAGTTTAAGATGGCTGAGGTTTTGCCCGTGGATCCTTATGTTGAAGGCATGATGAATCTGAGGGAAGCGATAGATAAAGCCGATGGTGTGATTCTGGGTGTTCCTCATCAGGAGTTTAGAAACTTAAAAGTAAGCAAGCCTTATGTCGATTGTTGGAATATATGGCGTTCATAAGCGTTTTAGGGAGAATAAGTTGAAAATTTTGGTAACGGGTTCGGCAGGATTTATTTGCGGTTATACAATTGAAGAGTTATTGAATAACGGACACGAAGTTGTCGGAATTGATAATTATTCAAAATATGGAAAAATAAAAAAATCGTATGATAGCCACCCTCATTACGCTTTTGTGAAAGACGATGTTAAAAATACGTCATTAATGAAAGAACTAATCGCAGATTGTGACCAGGTTCTGGCTGGGGCAGCCATGGTTGGCGGAATCTCCTATTTCCATAAAAACGCATATGATTTATTAGCGGAAAACGAACGGATTATGGCTTCAACATTTGAGGCGGCAATTTGGGCATATCAACATAAAAAATTGCAGAAAATAAATGTGTTGTCATCATCAATGGTTTATGAGTCGGCAACGAAGTGGCCGTCAAAAGAAGGCGATGAACGCCTGATGCCGCCGCCAAACAGCACTTACGGGTTTCAGAAATTGGCATGTGAATATTATTGTCAGGGCGCATTTGAGCAATATGGCCTTCCGTATACAATTATACGCCCGTTTAATTGTGTTGGAATTGGCGAGAAAAAGGCGTTGTGTGATGCGGAAATTTACTCGGGAAATGTAAAATTGGCAATGAGTCACGTTGTGCCGGATATCATAAAAAAAGTTTTACTGGGACAAAATCCTTTGCATATCTTGGGCGAAGGAAATCAAATCCGTCATTATACCTATGCCGGAGATTTGGCGCGGGGAATTCGTTTATGTATAGAGCGTCAGGAGGCAACAAACCAGGATTTTAATTTATCTGCGGCAACATCAACGACAGTCCTGGAACTGGCAGAAATGATTTGGAGCAAGATTAATCCGAAACAACCGTTTGCCTGTGTTAGTGATAAGCCGTTTAAATATGATGTCCGGAAAAGAGTTCCTGATGTAAGCAAAGCGGCAGATTTATTGGGATTTGAGGCTAAAACCTCTTTAGATGCAATGTTGGATGAACTTATTCCGTGGATTAAAACCCAAATAGAACTGGGAGGGATTTAGTGTTTTGGCAAAAAAAATTATCGGCATCGGTTTGATGTTGTTTTGTTCTGGGAGCAAAGCCGTTTATTGTGATGGAGAAAAGGGGTGATTGATGTTTCTATCGTGATTCCGGTGTATAATGAAGCGGAGAATATTCTCGAAACGCTGACAAATATTGAGAATAAGCTGTTGTTTGCCCATGAAATTTTAATTGTTTATGATATGGATAATGACAACACGCTGCCGGTTGTCAAAAGCTTTTTGCCGCAGGAAAGGTGTCAAATCAGGTTGTTAAAAAATAAATATCGGCCCGGAGTGCTTAATGCTGTCAAAACCGGCTTTGAGGAAGCTGACGGCGAGATGATAATTGTTACTATGGCCGATTTGTCTGATGCCCCGGAAACCATTAACGAAATGGTGCAAAAAGCAAAAGACGAACAGGCCGATATTGTTTGCGGCTCTCGTTATATGAAAGGCGGAAGGCAAATTGGCGGCGGCTTTGTTAAGTCGACATTATCGCGTTGTGCCGGATATTCTCTGCGTTACCTCGCCGGGGTTCCGACACATGATGCAACCAATAGCTTTAAGCTGTATAAAAAATCGTTTTTAAGTCAACAGACTATTGAAAGCAGCGGTGGCTTTGAGTTGGGATTGGAGTTGGTAATCAAGGCTTATTTGCAAGGTTATAAAATAGCTGAAGTCCCGACCGTTTGGCGGGATAGAAAAGCCGGCAAGAGCCATTTTCAACTTGTCAGGTGGTTGCCGTTTTATCTAAAATGGTATTTTAAAGCATTTACCAAATAACAAAATTGACAATATGTCAGCAGTGTCCTGCGACCCGATGTGCGGAAGCGAGAGCGGTTTCAATTGAACAGGGCCAGTTTTTCATCGTCCAGTCGCCGGCAATAAGCATATTTTTCCATGCCGTGCGGCAGTCGGCCGGGCGTTGGGCATTGTTGCGCCGATCCTGCCGGATGGTCGCTCTTTTATGCCGCAGAACCCTGTAAGGCGGCAGAAAGGCTGCGGCATGGCCGCGCAGGGCGCAGATTTCTTTCCAGACTTCCAAGGCCAGATTACGGTCGGAAAGGTTTAGTTCGCCGCTGTTGCTGATTGTAACGGCCGTCAGTCCGGGAGACGTAAACAGCCACTGTGCCGCAGAACCGGACAATCCCAGAAAATCGCTGCCGCCGGGCAGGCTTATCTGCATGCTGGTTCGGAAAAAGACGTTGGTAATTTCGTTGTATTCAAAATCGTGCCCGCCAAATATTTTTGTATAATTGTGCGCGTCCATTGCCGCAATGACTTTGTCCTGCGGCAGCAGGGCAACGTTTTCTTTGTTGAAAATCAGTTTATAAATATAACCGTCTCGGGCGGCAAAGCCGGTCAGTTTCCGCCCGGATTTTATATTAAGCCCTTTGCACAGCGGCCTGATCAGGCAATCGCTCAAATCGCCGCGGGAGAACCAGACCTTCAGCTGTCCGGATGTAAAGGGAAACAGCTTGCCGAGCGTTTTGGCGATGATGCCGGGAGCAACCCTGTCCGGCGGCAGGTTGAACAAAGCCAGAGACTTTTCTTTGAGGTTGGCGAATTGACCGGCGTTTATTCTCTTTGCGGCCATATCATAAAAGACGGCTTTGGCAAATTTTGCATCTTGGCCGAGATACGCAGCGGCCAGACGGTTGCCGTGCAAAACGGCATGCGTCGCGTTATCCAGAGTTATGTCGAGTTTTGGATCTGCAAACGAAAAGCAGCGTCCGCCCGGATGCTCCGCCGCCTCATAAACGGTTATTTCCGCTTGCGGATATTTCCGCCGGATAAGCTGCGCCGCCTGTAAGCCGGCAACACCGGCTCCGATAATGTGATATTTGGGCTGAACCTCGGCCATTACGAAGCCAGCAGAGCCTTGACCGCCAGAGCGAGCTTACCGAATCTGCCGATGGTCGGTTTCGGTGAAATTACTTCCCAGCCGCGCTCCTGCATGATGTCGAAATATTTTTTGTAAATGCCGGCGATGATTTTAACCGGACGCGCGGTTTTCTTGTCGAGATATTTGATTAGTTCGTAAGATTTTTTGAAGTCTTCATTGGCAATTTTAGCCAGCTCTTCGCGGGCGATGGCCAGGTTCTTGTCGGTAACGACGGTCCGCGGGTCGGTAGCGGTAATTTCGGCTTTTTGCAAAAACTCGCGCGGAATGTACAGACGATTGCTGAGAGCATCTTCTTTGACGTCGCGCAAAATGTTGGTAATCTGCAGCGCGTTGCCCAGCGAAGAGGAAAGCTCTTCTATCATTTTTTCGTCATTGCAGCCGAAAATTCGCAGCGAAAGGCTGCCCGGTACGCCTGCCACGCCGCGGCAGTAACGGTAAAAATCGCTGAGCCGGGGCGCCTGCACCGGATTGGGCACGTCCATCGAAATGCTGTCAATCAGACGCAGAAACTCGGATTTAGGCAGTTTGAAACGCATACAGTTTTTATAAATGCGGCGGCCGATTTCGGTAGCCGGAACCTTTTTGTCATAGATGTTGTCCAGCTCTTCGCGCCAGGCCTGCAAAAGTTCCTGTTTTTCGGCAATGCTGCTGTCGCCGTCGACAATGTCGTCAATATGCCTGCAAAAGGCATACAAAGTATACATGGCCTCACGTTTGGCCTTGGGCAGAAACCTCATGCTCCAGAAGAAAGATGTCCCTGACTTTCTGACAATTTTTTTTATATCGTTCATACCAGACCTTTTGTCGTCAATGTTTTCGTCTTTGTAAACAAGCCTTTGGCAATGCCGCGGACGGCGGCTGCAATCCAGTCAAATTTCGAAAACTTTATTTCCTTTGCCAAAACATCGCCTTTCTCTAACTTTTTTACCATAATAACGGTTAAGGAAAGGATAACGCCCAGCTCCATCCGGAGCCGCCGGCTTTTTACGATCGAAGGCAGAATTTCCGCCTCTTTGATTAAACCTTGCACTTTTTGCAAAATGGCTTTTTTCAGCTGACTTAGCTGCGGCGTTTCCCTGTCGTTGCTCAAATCGCGGACTTTTACGCCGTATTCTTTCAGCATATCAGCAGGAATATACACCCTTTTTAATAATTTTGCATCATATTTTAAATCCTGCAGGTGATTTTGTATCTGCAGCGCGACGCAAAGCGCGGTTCCCGGCAGATAGGTCGAAGGGTTTTCGTCGTGCAGAGCCAGCATGAAACGCCCCACCGGAGCCGCCGACCAGCGACAGTATTCGACCAGCTGTCCCCAGGTTTCGTATTTGTAATTTCTGGCGTCCTGCCTGAAAGCTGTTAATAAGTCGGTCAGTAAGGAAAAAGACAGGTTCTCGCCGATAAAGTCCCGGCGCAGCGTTTTGATAAAGGCAAGTTTGCGGCCCTTGTAGTCGATTCGTTCATATAAGACGTCTTCCATTTCGCCAAGCTGCAACAGCTTGTCTTTCATGCTGAGTTTGGGGTTGTCGGCAATGTCGTCGGCGTAACGGGCAAAACGATAATACTGCGCCACCAACGGCCGCAGCTTTTTGTCAATCAGCAGCGAGCCGACCGGAAAGTTTTCGTCTTTGGCTTGTTTATGCCTTGTCTTCATTCAGTTTCTCCAGCCAGGGCGACAAATCGGCCAGCGCCCGTTCGCAATAGGCGGTTTTGCGCTCAGCCCCCTTGATTTTGCGGAATTTTCCGTTGGCGGTCCTTTCGCCCGAAATTGTCGGGAAGATGCCGAAGTTAATATTCATCGGCTGATAATTTTCAATGTTGGTGTCATCGGTCAGGTGCGAGAGCATGGACCCGAAAGCGGTGGTGCGCGGCGGCAGCGCCGGTATCTGGCCTGCGGTTTCCGCCGCGGCGAAATATCCGGCCAGCAGTCCGACGGCCGCGCTTTCGATATAGCCTTCGCAGCCGGTAATCTGCCCGGCGAAGCTGATGTGCGGCAGCTTCTTCAGCCGCAGAAACTCGTCCAGCAGCACCGGACTTTTGATGAACGTATTTTTATGAATGCCGCCCAATCGTGCAAATTCGGCTTTTTCCAACCCGGGAATCATTCGGAAGATCCGTTCCTGCTCGCCGTATTTCATTTTGGTCTGAAAACCGACCATGTTGCGCAGCGTGTCTTCCTTGTTGTCCTGCCGCAGCTGAACCACGGCGTAGGGCTTTTCGCTGCGGTGCGGATTCGTCAGACCGACCGGTTTCATCGGGCCGAAAACCAGCGTTTCGATACCGCGTTCGGCCATTACTTCAACCGGCAGACAGCCGTCAAAATATTGTGCCTCTTCAAAATCGTGAAACTCGACTTTCTGCGCTTTCAGCAGTTCGTCGACAAAGCGGTAATATTCTTCTTTCGAGAGCGGACAGTTGATGTAGTCCAGCCGGTCGCCCTTGTCATAGCGGGATTGATACCAGGCTTTTGAAAAATCGATGCTGTCCTTGAAAACGACCGGAGCAATCGCGTCATAAAACGACAACGCCTGATGGTCGGTTTTTTCCAGAATGGCGTGCGCCAGCTTGTCGCTGGTCAGCGGTCCGGTGGCAATAATCGTCCGTCCGAAGTCTTCGCCGGGAAGCTCGCCGATTTCTTCATGTCTGACGCTGATGAGCGGATGGCTTTTGATCCTTTGCGTTATCAGGGCTGCAAAACCGTCCCTGTCGACGGCCAGCGCGCCGCCCGCGGGAACTTTCGTCTGGTCGGCGCATTCCATAACCAGCGACCCGGCGCGGCGCATTTCTTCATGCATCAGGCCCACGGCGTTGTGCAGATAATCGTCCGAGCGCAGGGAATTTGAGCAGACCAGTTCGGCAAAATCGGCGTTTTTGTGAGCCGGCGAATATTTCTGCGGTTTCATTTCGTGCAGGACAACGCCGATGCCGCGGCGGGCAATCTGCCACGCGGCCTCGCAGCCGGCCAGTCCGGCCCCGATGACGTGAATGGTTTTGTCTTTCATCTTTACCCCCTGAAGTTATCGGGAATTTAGCTTTTTTTCTGTTTTTTGTAAACCAAAATTTTAGCATTCTTCTTATTGATAACTTACAGCTAACGCTTTGCTAATTTGCAAAAAACGGATATAGTAGGCGGATAGGAAAGGATGCGATTCTGTAATGATGCGAAAATTTTGGGTCATATTCGGCTTTTGTGCCGCTTTTTGGGCAGCTTCGCCGCAGGCTGACGAAGAGTATGATCCTGCCGTCTATCCGGAGCTGGCCGAAAACGAAGCCCGTGCCAATGAAGGGCTGCC